>JAAUYG010034627.1_pt1 | contig 11651 bp, 12 predicted proteins | sample 7278091 | NCBI WGS metagenome assembly JAAUYG01 (sample SAMN14350201, study PRJNA611818) | marine sediment metagenome | isolation source: surface marine sediment (0.6m) | place: French Polynesia: Moorea | collected 2018-08 | reverse complement strand
TGTTCAAAGATAATGATCAGTAATAGTAAATTTTCAATATTTGTGTACAATAATTCCTAAAATTTCAAATCAGCATGGTCAATCGTTTCGAATATGGGACAGATGCAAATTCCTAAGATTCTCAGGTATGATTCTCATTCACTTTTATTCGAGTTGTCATTTTTATCAGTCCTTATGTGGACTTTATTATTATTATTTATTTTTTTTTTGGGGGGGGGGACCAGTACTCCAAGTTTCACATATGGCAACATAGCAATGAACTAGCCACTAATCTGGTCTCTTTAATAAAATCAATTTTCCAGCAATGCAATAAATACTTTGTAGCCAGGGAAGTACAAAAGATACAATTATGGCTATCTTTCTAAATGCATTAAGTTCAGGGGACTATATTTTAAAAACAAAATCTTAACTTTGTCTGAAGTCCATTAATCAATAGTCACCCTGACAATGATGGTCTTTTCCCTGCTTTAAGATGCATTACGGACTATTAATACACTTTTCTGGAAATCAGTGTGAGCTTACTGTCTCGTTTTGAATTCCGATCTCCGGATGCTGTATGAGCAGTTCTGGGAAGTGCTGTTCATTGAGGTATGACAACCTGGCCTGCAGAAACATGGTAAAAAACAACAGAATCAGTAACTAGGACAGTAACTTGGATAGTAATACCAGGCATTTAACATTAATTCACAAAATAAATATATTAAGTACCTACCATGAAATTTTACAGTAGCTGAGACTGGATATTGTAGCTCTTCCTGAGCTTTCGGCCATCACTGGCCTTCTTCAGGGGCGGTGACGTCTGGATATTAAGGTACATATGTATTTTCTATGGCTTCTTTCATGGCTTGCTTTATGGCTAGGCTTTACAACCGATTCCATTGAATTTTTTTTTTTGTTTTCTTGATTCTTTTCAACTGACCATGACAATAAATTATATATATTAAACTTGTGTACACTAGCATCTTTTCTTGGTGGTCACTCTATGCAGGGTGGCATGAGTGTGCCTCTCTGCCAGTGGCCAAATATTACAGGAGGCAAAAAAATATGTATTAAAGCTTGCACGGACATTCCCCTACTATAAACAGACAGTTCTCTCTGTGTGACCTTAATTTCTAGATACTTCTCAGTGTCCACCGTGGCAACATCCGGAAAGGAATTATTGCTGTATCTGGATCACTCCACCCACTCACCAGCTGTTGGTCTTCCTCCACGAAGGCTTGCTGTAACTCCAGACGTAGGCTCCGAAGCTCCTCCTCCAGTTGCTCAGCTTCGTCCCCAGAATCCTCGCTCTGTACATGGGGGTGGGGTGTGCAGATGGAGTAGGGGAAAGTTGTTTGAATAATCTTATGGTGAAATCTGATCTTAAATCTTCACTCTACCAAGTGTACAAAAATAATCACAATCTTGGAAATCGTAAGCCTAGGATTGAATTTCTTTTCAGTGCCAACACATTCATGCTCGAGAACTCGTTGGAACTTAAGGTTCTTGGAGGATTGTTTGTCAATTCCACATGTTGACAGGCAGCAGGCTCTGCTTGGCACCAGGTAAATTTATTCAAAGCTTAAATAATGAATTTAGCCTCCTGAAACTTTCAGGGCTTGTGCCATTGACATGACTAAATTCAATTTTGCAAGGTGAATAGGCACAAGAATTTAAATGGTTTGAAGGTTTTATAGAAAATCAGTCGAATGCAAGATACTGGGGGTTTACGGGCTCCAAGCCAAATAAACATCAAATAAAGACAAATTTAAACTTTTTATTATATACGATACTCCAATCACACAGTCACATGTTATTGCCAAGTTATTCCTACCTCTTCCAAATCTTGTTTGTCTGCTAGCTTATGTCTCAATTTTGATCGGATGCTCTTGATGCTTTTGCGAATGTTAGTCAGTTCTGATATGCTAGGACGGTCCTCCAAATAGGTCTTCAGCTGATCAGCCTGCTTTGCCAGGCGCTTCTCCAGCATCCGTAGATGAGAAATTGATGACAACTCAGTGCCGATTTCAGAAATGAGTGTCTTCAGGATTATCGTGATAATATTTGAATCTGCGTGGTTCTCCTGGGGAAAAAGACATAGTAAATTGAAAACTGATTAAAATTGAACAGCATCACTGAACTTAATGAAAATGCCAGTTTACCTAAATCAAACAAACAAAAAAAAAAAAGATTGTCAATGATATTGATGACCAATGATTGTGACAACCAATGATATTGATGACCAATGATATTGATGACCAATGATAGCGATGACCAATGATAGCGATGACCAATGATATTGATGAGTAGTGATATTTTATGAATAATGATTTTTCTCCTACCACATCAGTCCCTTTAATCTCATCCTGTGCAGCACTATGAAACTTCTTCAAAGCTTCATCGAGGTTGTCAATCGGTGTCAAGCCGAGAACATCCTCACAGGCCTGGGTATCCAGAGCCATTTCCTGAAAACAACAACAAAAAACCCCCAATAACTCTCAAATGAATGGCCGGAAGTGAAGTGCTGATAAACACCTGAATAGTACTATATTATATTATTCACATTTATATTTCTTTTTCACTAGACTGCTCTTGTTTTTATTTTTCTCCAGCCTGACATCCTCAATAGTAATTTCTATTTACAAGTTTGCAACTCCAATATGCATACTAAGTTGCACATGGACCATTGCAAAAATTTCATCACAAAACTTCCATTAAAGATGATGCTGTCCAACTGCCGTTTCTGTTTTTTTTTTTTCAAAAGATAACTTGTCCCAGGCTACAATAATACCCACTCTATTTAAAATTACTGAATGATGGATCAAAACTATCAAATGCGTCTGGGTGGCTATACTCACTCTCTGCAGTAGTACCAGCACTCCATTTAATGAGTTGTGGCACGCATTGGTGAATGCTCTGAGTTCACGGAACTCTCCCATTTTCTGACCCTGAAAATGTTGAAATTAATCCAACATATCATACGTGAACTTTCCCTAGAAAACTGGTTTCAAACTTTTCCAAAATTATAGCTGAATACATGTATAGCTGAAGCATTTTGTGTCTATTCATCACAAATAGGCAAATGTTATTCTATCTCTGCAGTGACGTAAAACATATAGCTTCTTTTTCCCGTGGCAATAATTTTTCATGACAAATGCTTGAAAGGGTCGTTTCTAACAGTATGCAGTTCTAATACAGCTCTTTATCCTCGGACGATCTTAAAACACTTTACGTATTAGTATCACAATCTACCAATTGTTGCTATTAAAACTCCTTTGGGAGTATAGACCCTGATACGTGCACAGAGGTGCAACCGGCAAACATTGCACAATGGGCTTTCTCAGTCTAACAGTTGTGTCTGTTTTTCATTTACAGTAGAGTGAACCGGAGCACAATCGAGGTACAAACCCAGTCCATGGACCCTAGGCACCGAAAACTAAGCGGAGGGCAGGACTCGAAACCCATGATGCCATGCTGATGCATTAGTCTCTACTGCCTTAACCACTCCCCCCCCCCCACCCCACCCCAACCAGCCCCTATAATGCTGATGAGTAAACATGACAGAAAGATAATGGCCGACTACCCCTTACCTTCCAATCACAGTACGTAGCCACGGCTTCTGCCAGCTGGAGTTTACCACGGACATCAGGCTGCAGGAACGGTCCATATATCCTTGACAGCACAGCTAAAACTTGCTGAAATAGGCATGTACAGAAAAGTATTTTTTTTCTATCAGACCGAGCTCAACATTTTAAATTTCACATTCAATTCAATTAAGATTCAATTTAAATTGAACAAGTATCTGATGATAATGTCCTGCAACATGTTAGGAAAACAAAGAAAATACACCAGTATTGAGAAGCTATGAACTGCAGAAACTTCCTCAGCTCACTGTATGCAATGCACTGATCTTATATTCTTGATACTAAACAAACTACTCTCTGCTGCAGCTGTTGTTTATCAGTACGCATGCTCACAAATAACAGCAAAGTGAAGATTTATCCAGAATATTAAGGGATGCATGAGAGCAGCCTCCCCGTGGCGCACCCTGGGTATCAGGTCTTGTCGGACATGTTGTTCAGACTTGGCCTTATAGCAAATGCTCTCACACAGAGCAGTTCTTAGACTGTGGCGACTTGAATTGCAATCGTTATCACCTGTTTTGGGACGGTATGACCCTTTTGGTGTTGATGTGCCGTAAAACTGTGATATCATCATCATCATCATCCAGAATATTAACCCAAAATGAAAGAGGTGAACATTTAGGTCACAGATATAGCCAACTTCACAGAGATATTGAATAAGATTTCACTCGGCGGACACCTGATGCTCAAGATTCTTTTCCATTTGGCCACTGTGACCCGACAAACACAACATGTGTGGAAAATAAATTGTGCTACATCTTGGATGATGGATTTTTTCTTACCCTCGTTGAAAAAACGCAACAGAATTCTAACCTGAAATTCTGTTTCCATTGCCTAAGTCTCAGCACAAATTATATTAAATACAAAATTGTGTGGGACCTTGGACAAAGGATTTTGTCCAGCCCATCTTAGTGATAATAAAAAGATCGAATAGCGAACTCTCACCTGCAGTTCAGTTTCCTTCGCCTGTAAAGGCAATTTGGCAGTAGCGGCAAGGAAATCCTGTAAGCTGTCATACAGGCTGTACCGCGCTGAGTTTCGGGCCTCCTTCAGGCATTCTAGATTCTCCTGGAAAAAAAAACAACAATCTGTATAACAATGGGTTATCCTTGTTTGTACGTGTACTTGCGTAGAATATAAGGTCACTATGTATTATCATAGCTTGGTGAGAGGTTGTTTAGTTAACACAACGAACAGTGAAACAGCTACCAAGTGCCGGTAGAAGGAAAGCGATAAAGACGCTACTTCATTCTTCTGGTGTATGCAGATCAGGATTACACTTGTTATCCAAAGCTAATTTCAACGCAGGTTCTTTCTGAGGATCCACATGTCCAAAATTTTTTTTCACATAGTGCCAATAATTTAATGGTTTAAGTGAACTACATGTATCTTGAAACTGATTGAGACAGCATTTTTTTTTTTACTGATATATGGGAATCGTAATAAGTAATCAACCTTAACTACAAATACCAACTCCTACCATATCTGTGCACTTCTTGATGGCCTCCTGAGCAGCAGTGTAGGTCTCCAACGTGGCGCTGACTTTGTTCTCCAGTTGTGTACTGAGGACGGACACTCGAGCTTCGTTGTCATTGGCTAACTCTATTGCCCACTCAATATTGTCCTTCCATTTGCGCTCTGTAGGAAACTGTTCCCTGAGCACAGAAGAACAAGACGGTTTTATAGAAGCTGTTGCTAAAGATAACCCGGATGCCTCCATCATTTAATAAACAATATCCACAAGTACTGTGCTTTTGTCAGCTGAGAATTAAATTGTATGGCACAGATGGATTTCCATTTCTTTCTTATTCAGGAAATCCACTTTAACTTTCTATTTCATCCAGGAACAAAATTTATAATGCCGTATTACATGTGCTGAGTTTTCAATGAATGTTGGAAGATCGGGCAGTCCATATTGTGATCCATGAAAGGTTCTGTTTGGATGAACTTAGAAAGTTATACTACAGCCTAACCAGGTAGATCATACTGCCTATAGTATACTCACCGCAGTTTCTTCACTTTCGCCACTGAAGAGAGAATTCCTTTGATCTGAAGACAGGACGATATGGAAAATGAGTGCACACAATTAAATCACTCCTCTACTTTACTCCCCAGCACTACCATATCTTGGTGTGTAGGGTCGCAGTTGGCTAGCGGCCAGACCATGTAGTTTCCCTTTAGTCACAATCAGTAGTCCCTCTCTAATAAAGCCACCCTATTTGCTAAGAAATTGTGGCCACAACAGAGGTGGCCTTTGTTGAGAGGGAGAAGTAATTACACTACTGGAAAAGATATATGGTCATATTAAAGAGGGTGGCCTCTGTTGAGAGTAGCCACGAAGTGACGGATCACTGTACTACATATCTTTCAATGACATGGCTTAAATGTTCTTTTACGGAAGTACCCGTCTATCAGACAAAAAATGCCACAAGACCTGCTATCATTTATATGCTGTAAAATAGATGTATTGTGTTGGACAGTAGAAGAATAACTCAGGGACTCTTACTCTGCCAGTGAGGTTTCCACTCTCCAGGTAGTGACTCCGCAGTCTGGTAAATTCAAAGTCCAAATTCTGGAAAAAAAAATCTCACAATGCCAAATGTGAACCCATGTGACATATTGAACTTTGAGAATGCAAAACTGAAGTGCAGGCATTTAATGTGCCACTTTTCAGAATTATGAAAACATTCATATTTTGCCTTTTAACTATAATCATTTAATTTGGCACTTTCAACATAGATAAAAAAAAATATATTTTGCCTTTTAATGTAAAAGACTGCACATATAATATATAGCCATTCTCTGATGAATAACAAGCCTTTGACATTAAAGGTCCCTAACTGTTCTCCAAACAGTAATATTTGAAAATGGATTACAAGTATTTCAGCTAAGTGAATGGAGAATTATGTACTCCACCCTGCCATACCTTGATCTCTCCTTTCAGTTTGGATTGCTCCAACAAGGCCTCATCCCTTTCTCTCATCATGGTATTGATCTGACTGGTCGCGGCCTGGGAGTGGCTCACTTCCGCCTGCAGGCGAGCAATCTCCAAATGCGCCTTCTGCAAGCTGTGTCTCAGTTCCGCCTCTCCCTCCCCTTGAGTCTGCTGGGCCTGCATCTGCTGAGCCGGAGACCCGGTGGGTGGGGTGCTGTAACCCGCCTGACGCGACCCCGATACAGCCATTAATGGCTGCGGTAAAGGTGGGTTGCTGGATGAGAGCCCTTGAGAGGTCTGAGTTGGAAACCATTCCGATGTCATTTGAGACTGGTTGATGGCGGCACGCCATGGATTGCCACCGTTCGAGGAGGTGGTCTCCCCACTGCTGTCCCAGCTGTCAATCACAGGCATCTGCTGGGAGGTGCTGCAAGCAAAGATTCCGTACAATCGTCAGCTCTAAAGGCACAGTTTAGTAAAATGGTAAATTCTCATAGACGAGGATCATTACTAAAAGCGGACAACAACCCCACTAAAAGTGTACGGATCATAATTTTTGGAGACCACAAAATATTTGATTTTTAAAATAAAGTTCCTCCTGTCTAAATAAAAATACAGATTGGCTTTTACCATAGTTGGCCAATTATACACTATTAGTGCAAAGCCATCAAAAGCAACCGAGTTAAACCTGTCTGACTTCTAACTTTCGGTTAAAGTCTCTACTAAACTGAGAAACACTGTTCGGTGTTAGACACGTAACTATTTGGCCAACCTAATTAAGGTTATAGCATTCTCCAGGTGATGCCCCTATCAATTGTCTTGCGTTTACCGTTAACTCCCAAACAGATGACAAGAAAGTGAGAATTGTAGGTCGCAATAACCATAACAGTTTAGTTCTAGTCAAAAGGACGCTAACTGGGAGTACAGTGGTCCCTGCATTTTAAGACCACCTATTCAGCCAGAAAAATATGGTCTTAAATTGAAGGTGGTCTTAAATGGGGCGGGGGTTATTTATATTGAAAGTAACTGATTGGGATCACTGATAGGATGTCTTAAAATAGAGGGAAGTCTTAAAATGGAGAGAGTGGAGGGGTGTTAAGTTGCAAAGACCATTGTACAGTGACACCGAGTCTTTCCTTACTAACCCCGTTGTTTCGGCTGACATTGGTTGATCTTTTTTGATTTTGAAGGCCCCTTTACTATCCGGCTTGGACTCCCAGGATTGTTTTTCCTCTCCTGGGCCAGAACTCGAGGGATCCTTCTTTCGATGAAACTGCCTGCTCCCTCCAGCGTGGTCCCCTTCTCCACCGAAGCGTCTGGTCGCAAATCCCGAGTCAAGCATGACTTGGTTCACATCCATATCCCCAGCCATTACCAACACCGGGCAGATTCCCTGGCTCCTGCCCGTCACCTTGGCCAAAATCTGCTTGCCCATGATCATAGACTGCAACTTTTTTATTCCCTACGAAAAAAGAAAAGGAAACCTTAAATTTAAATTTTAAAATCCCTAATACTTCACAAATATACGTAAACACATATGCACAATTCGTAGCTCATAAATCGGCATCAAACCATTCTACACCAAGTTGTATTTGCCAATAGCCAGTAAACAGTTTGAGGCCACCATAAGAATCATATCGGTTATATTACAGGTGAACTGTGAGAATGAAATATTTTTTGTTTTATGCCCTTTTACTGCACAAGTGATGACTGGGTACTCTTAGATTCATTAATGTTCTTGGGGATAAATGTTTGCATTTCTGAGACAAAACCATGTTTGCAGGCATTATTATTCGTGGTTAGCTCGGGTCTTGTTAACTTTCTAGGTACATGAAATATGTTCGCTGGTATTTATTTTTGCGAATTAAATATGGTCGCGAAATTCGCCAAATAAAGCCTTTCTTTACCGAATTTACTGAATAATTCTGTTCTTATTAGAGCAGTCATTTGGTATCCTTTGGTGAAAGAGCATCAGATGGATTCACGCTACCTACTGCCAAGAATTTGTGTCATTTCTAAAGGGATGTCCTGTCTAGAGAGTGTCCTTTAAGAGAGGGACTACAGTAGGGCTTTCAAGCACTAAATACATACCTCTTCAAAGCCAATTTCTCTTGCATCCTTGTAGAGCGTATTCAAGCCATGCAGGACAAATCTTTTTGCCATAGCTTCGCTGTTTGCAAGCGATGGCCTCAATTCCACGATTTCTGAGTTCTGTACCACCTCCTTGTTCCCATAGTCTATATATAGCACATTGGACTGAAAAGATGACGGAGAAAAAGTTTCATACATAAGACATTGCATCCCACCCCCATACCAGCCAAAACTAGGAAACACTCATAGTGACCATGACCGTTTGGCCAAGTCACGCTTGGATACACGTCAGTGCCTCTCAGAGGGGCCCTGCTTGGGCTGGTCCCCTACTTGATTTTAGTCATTAGGGACCCCTCCAAGCACCCTTCTGGGAGGCCTGGTGCTCTGACTGGGGTAAGTGTCATTCGCTCCCGAAACATGCTGGTCCCGTTTGTCCGCAGCCCAACGGCAAAGAATACAGCTTTAAACTGATATTAGCTGATGAATATGGACAGTTTGACATTGTCAGGGCTGAAATTTACAAAATATACTTAAGTCTAAGGTTTGACTTAAGCCACAAACTTGAGCAATGTCTTTGGCTAAGGTACTTAAAGACTTGAGTATTTTCAAGAACTCCAGCCCAGGTTACTGGCTAGCATCACTGCATTATTTAAATAAAGTTCAGGTAAACCAAATTTCAGGATATCAGTAACATCATGATCATCATCAGGAACTTAGGAAGCTTTAATAAAAGGAAGCCAACATACTCTGATGAACAGACTAGCTTAAAGCAAACAACTGTTATATATATCACATCCCTACTTGTGTGTCAGTGTTGTAGCGGTCGGCACTACGTCCTGTGACGAGTTTGCAGCGATACCACTCTCCGTCCTGGGAAAACTTGGTGGCATACACCTGGCAGGAATAGCAGAAGAACATTGCCCATCCAAATTGATCCACTCACAGGCCCAGATTACTGGATTGATAGGTCTTTAATACTGGGATTAGGGAAAAATGCTCATCGAATTCTACCAATATTACCTTTGTTGTATACCACTGTGAAGGCCGTCTTGGTACTGCCAAAAATGTACAACTATCCTCTTTAAAAACAGTCATGCTTCACTGGCGGCATTGCACGTTTGCTCGAAAGAGCTCGAACCGATTTTCTTATTTTTTAATGGTCAGAATCAGAAACACATTCTTGAAAGCGAAAAATGGTAAAAGTTTCAAGAGAAACTGCCACACACGAAACCCAAGAGAACCGTGAAGACTATGAAAGGAGAACCTCCTACAGCATGTACAGGTGGGCTTACCTTGTCCTCTCTCGGTCTGCCCTGACACTTAGCCGACATGGGACATATATCATTAAGTGACTGAGACAACTTCTGAAGTTCCTCCGGTCTGCTGTCATCGACAGTCTGAGCCCAGAATACACAGGGACCGTCCACGTGAGTGGCCACTAGGGAGAGCTGAGGTGAGGAAGAGCCACATTTCATGCCCGCGATACATATACATATCCCAAGGACACAATCATATACAGCGAAACTTGCAAAATAAAACCAGCCATGGGTCACGAGGCTGCTATAAACCTATTTTAATTGTTAGGTGAACTAATTTCTGAGATTGTCCAACAATGAAAGTGCAGATTTGGTGCTGCTGAGAAACAGTTTTAACTTTGAGCTGCTCCCATAGTGAGGTTGCATTGTATACTGGACCTATACCTTTCCCCCTTTTGTCAATAATAAATGTGCCTGGTACCCATAAATCTACATGAGCAATTCACCACTCAAGAGTCTCAGACTAACTCAATAGGAAGTATCAGCATTTATTAAACCCCTTGGCAGGAGAAGTTCCTCGTGGCTGGTTGAAGCTTTATATGACTGAATGAGACTGGCTAATAGGAAATCAGTCATATGACCAAAGTGACTATTCATGGTGCAAATTTGTGGTACCAATTTACTCCCAAATACTCCCAACTGCTCCAAGCTCGATAACAAATGCTTGCTTCTGTAACAATTAGTCGTTTTAATGGCATTTCAATCATCATACAATCATTACAACTCCTACTTGCACAATCTTTTGTACTCATGTCTACTTTAGGGCAGGTACTGTAGATCTTTTTAGTAGGCACTGGGCCAGCCTGTTATTAATAGTCACACTGCGTTTTTATATGAATTCCAATTCGGCGTTGCAGTAAATGTCAACAGCCTCACTCTGGCTAAGCTGAAAGCGTCACAGCGACCCTAACTGTCCCACTCACTACCTACCTCCCTGTCACTATCCTGGCGGCCCATACCCTGGGAGGATCCACCATATCTTGGCCTGGATGGCTGGTGGTTCGTCACTGAAAGCACACAACACAGTAACAATGGTAATGTGGATTACTGAAATAGCGAGAACGTTTACAGGATGAAAGCAACATTTGTTAAACATGGATGTCACAAAAATCACTAGCCAAACATAAGATAAATCCACTGGCTGGTGCTTCTATAGATATGGTTCACATATCAGCACTTCATACGGAGATCAAAGAGTGTGAGGCATGTTGGTACAGACACTACAGAACCGGTATTTTGCGCCACAATATCGTAACATGAATAGTCGGTTTCATTCAGAAGCCAAACTACCCACGATCATGTGGCACCTGTCAGCCAATCACTTTGTTCCGTATGAAGCTTCAACCAATCACGTGGTTCAGCACTTTTCATACCTACATGTATCCTCTTCCTTTGGGTATCTTCAGGAAATTTTCTCGTCAAAGGGTTTAAAATACTCCCAAGTGGATGTAACTAACAGCCATGTGATGTGGATGTAAGTAACAGCCATGTGATGTGGATGTAAGTAACAGCCATGCGATGTGGATGTAAGTAACAGCCATGTGATGTGGATGTAAGTAACAGCCATGTGATGCTAACCATTTAGGTAAGGATGTTAGTTGACGAACTAAGCTGTCAACATCTCTGTTCAACTAGACAGTCGGTTGCTGTGCAACGCGAGGGGGGCATCCCGGTTGGCAAAAAGAT
>JAAUYG010022096.1_pt1 | contig 11651 bp, 13 predicted proteins | sample 7278091 | NCBI WGS metagenome assembly JAAUYG01 (sample SAMN14350201, study PRJNA611818) | marine sediment metagenome | isolation source: surface marine sediment (0.6m) | place: French Polynesia: Moorea | collected 2018-08 | reverse complement strand
TATGTTGACGAGGTCATTAAATTACTTCCGCAAAAACCAGAGCCTATTTTAATCTCTCGCATCTTGAATCAGGTGGCCAACCTCGGAGCGATTCACTCGGTTCCTGTTACGGGTATTTCCCCTGAATAAACTCTCAAACTAGCAAAAATTACTCTCTCCTGCTCAAACCTCTTGACAGGGGGTACATTCTCTGGTCTTCTTTTGGTGAAGGTATTATAAGATTAAAGATATTTCCGAGGTACGCGATCGCTAAGATTAAGCAGAAAAATGCTGGTTCTCAAGAAAACTAAAATAATTGCTACTGTTGTTCGACAAGTACATCTAGCAGTTGCCTTCGGATTATTCTGTCTGTTGCTCCTTAGTGGTTGTAACCCTAGGCAATTCAAAAGCCAAACAGCCCGGGTATCTCAATTGGTTTTAGCTACTCCCAGCGACCCTGCTACCTTTAACTTTGCCATGAATACTTCTGCTTATAGCATTTTTCCTTTCATCTATAAGGGATTAATTAGTGAGAATGCTATCACTACTAAGTTAGAGCCAGCACTGGCTAAGTCTTGGTCAATCTCCCCCGATCAACTGCAAATTACTGTTACTCTGCGTGAGGGACTCAAGTGGTCAGATGGTAAACCACTTACAGCTGATGATGTAATTTTTACCTATCAAAATGTTTATCTCAACGACAAAATTCCTACTGTATATAGAGATTTACTGCGTATTGGCAATACTAGTGCTTTTCCCTCTGTGCAGAAACTCGATCGACGCCGAGTTAAGTTCATTTTACCCGAACCCTTTGCTCCTTTTTTGAGAACTGCCAGCACACTGGCAATTCTTCCTGCTCATAAGTTGCGCTCTTCCGTCGTGGCTAAGGATGCCAAGGGAAATCCCCAGTTTCTCTCAACTTGGTCAACTGACACAAATCCTCAAAAAATCATTGGTAATGGTCCTTATATTTTAGAAAGCTATACTCCTGCTCAGCGATTAGTCTTCCGACGTAATCCCTACTATTGGCGTTCTGATGCTCAAGGAAATCCTTTGCCCTACATTGAACGTCTTGTCTTGTCTATTATTTCCTCTACCGACAACCAATTACTCAGATTTCGCTCTGGAGATTTGGATAGTTTGGAAATCAACCCGGAGATGTTTAGCTTAGTGAAGCGCGAGGAAAAGCGGGGAAAATATATTATTTACAACGGTGGACCAGAGTTAGGCATTAAGTTCGTAGGTTTCAATCTGAATAAAGCTCGTAACGCTAAAGAAAAACCTTTAGTAGATCCAATTAAATCTCGCTGGTTCAACACCTTGGCTTTTAGGCAAGCAGTCACCTATGCCATTGACCGTGAAAGCATGAAAAATAATATCTATCGAGGACTGGGAGAATTACAACATTCGCCAATTGCTGTCCAAAGTCCCTACTATCTTTCTCCAGAAGAAGGTTTGAAGGTTTACAATTACAATCCCCAGAAGGCCAAACAGCTGCTTTTAGATTCTGGTTTCCAGTACAACTCTAAACAAGAGCTGTTGGATTGGGATGGAAATAAGGTGCAGTTTACCATCCTGGTAAAATCCGAAGAAAATTCTCGGGTAGATTCAGCCGTCCAAATTCAGCAAGACCTCAGCAAGATTGGCATTAAAGCGGATTTACGAGTTTTAAACTTCAATGTGGTGCTCAAAAAGCTGCTTTTGAGTCGAGATTGGGAGTGTTATGTCGGTGCGTTTGAGGCGGGAGTGGTTGAACCTCACCGGATATTTCCGTTTTGGTACAGTGGAGGCTCTTTTCATCAATTCAACCAAGGTTCTCAATCCGGAGAAATTCCCCTCAAAGGTTGGGAAGTTTCCGACTGGGAACAAGAGATTGACACTCTTTTTAATGCTGGAGTTAAGGAGTTAGATTTGAGCAAGCGCCAGGCAATTTATCACCAATTTCAACAAATTGTCGCTGAAGAGTTGCCTGTATTTTTTCTAGTTAATCCACTATCGTTTCAGGCAGTGCGCGATCGCGTTAAGAATATCAAATTTTCCGCCTTAGGGGGAGCTTTTTGGAATCTCGATGAACTTAAAATTATAGAAGAGGGAAGCTCACGAGCAAAGCGTTCTTTCGCCGTGGAATAAAAGTCTTTCAAAGCTCAGATAAATTTCATGTGGTGGTTTATGTCTTCAAATGCCTCATCTTGGGAACCTCAGTAGATGGACAAGTTTTTGAAAGAGGCGATTGCTTCGCAGTGCGCGGAGCGCAATCGCCAGCTAAAAATTTGACTTATAAGCTCAACTAGTGGTACTAATGCTCTACGCTAGAAAAATCAACATAAATATTACGGCAACCAACTTAAAGCGGGACAAAAAGAAAACTTAGTTCGCGAACATCAAGACTTTGTTGGCGAAAGCAATCTTTTCTGAAATTAATAGTACTACAAGAACGAAAAATCTTTACTCTGGTGATTAATAATACTATATGTAAGATTATTTGTAGTACATTTGCCAACAAAGTCACATCAATCGCGAACTAAGTTAATTATCTTGTGGCTAAATCATTGATTCGCGATGTGGAATAAATCTGTTAGTGTGAATCTGATTTATCAGAAATATCAGAATATAAATCTGACCAACTATCTCGAAGCGCATCAATTGATTTTTGGAGTTCATCAATTTGAACTTTACCTCAATTAGATTTCGTTTGTCATTCAAGCTTAATTATCCTGAGTATTTATACTACCCACAAAATCCGTTAGAACCAGATATCTTTCTAAGGCTTGTCGAAAGTTGGTTTTACTTACTTTTCCCCTAATGCCTTCGAGAGTAACCGCCAGAGTTTCGGTCCCACATCACGCTTGACATAGTTCACCGAGTAGCCCGATTGCTGGGCAATTTGCTCATAAGTGCGATCGCTGCTTGCTCCCAGGACGATAGCAGTTTCTACATCGCTGAGGTATCGATCAGCCATTGCCAAAATGGCTGCATTAGCAGTAGCAAGTATCTGGTCTGATTCCAACACGATCTTTAAAGACAACCATCATACTACAATCCTACCTGAACTTTCCAGAACTAAGCGATTAAACTCCAGAACTTTCCTGTAACGACAACCACAAAAATCTCAATTATCTTAGAAAAAGGACCGCTCCCTAGGCGAGAAAACAGCATTAGCATTTCCTAAAAATTTAGGAGAAAATTATCGAGCGAATTGCTCAACTTATTGGTCACACATTGTTAGTGCAAATTTTCTCTCTCTGTTTATATAGGGCGATCGCATGGGTCAATTCCCCTGAAGGGATGCAGATTTCAATTCGGCGATCGCTTTTATCAAGGACTTACTTTGTCGATCTAAGCTCCGCCATTTTACTCATCACCTCAAGATTCAGGAGATGACCCTAATGCGAATTGCTCAGGATATTACTCAATTGATTGGTCACACACCACTAGTGCAGCTCAACCGAATTCCCCAAGCTGAGGGATGTGTGGGGCGGATTGTGGTAAAGCTAGAAGGGATGAACCCGTCAGCCTCAGTCAAAGATCGGATCGGGATCGGCATGATTCAAGTGGCAGAAGATGCAGGACAAATCCAGCCTGGGAAAACGATCTTGGTAGAACCAACGGCAGGTAATACTGGCATCGCTTTAGCAATGGTTGCAGCGGTCAAAGGCTATCGCTTGATCCTAACCATGCCAGAGACGATGAGCTGGGAAAGGCGCGCTCTGCTTCGAGCCTATGGCGCAGAGTTAGTCCTAACGCCTGGAGGAGAGGGAATGAAAGGGGCGATTACCCGTGCAGCAGAAATTCTGAGGGAGTTGCCCAATGGGTTCATGCTACACCAGTTTCAAAATCCAGCTAATCCCCATATGCATCGCCAAACCACAGCCAAGGAAATTTGGGCAGATACGGACGGACAGGTAGACATTCTGGTGGCGGGCGTGGGGACAGGTGGTACTATCACAGGCGTGGCTGAATTTATAAAACAATGGAAGCCAGAGTTTAAAGCCATTGTCGTTGAACCTCAAACCAGTCCTGTGCTATCCGGCGGCGCACCCGGTTTCCATAAGATTCAGGGACTGGGAGCGGGCTTTGTGCCTCCCGTGCTGCGGACTGACTTACTAGATGAGGTCATCTCGGTGACGGATGAGAACGCGATCGCCTACAGTAGAACTCTTGCACAAGAGGAAGGTTTACTGTCGGGAATTTCTACGGGAGCCGCCCTCTGTGCTGCGGTTCAAGTAGCAAAACGTCCTGAGAATGCCAATAAGCTAATCGTCATGATTCAGCCTAGCTTTGGGGAACGTTACCTAAGTACTGTTTTGTTCCAAGATTTATTGTCGTCGGCAAGACAATCTCAAAGTAAAACTATCCAGCATCAATAAAGTTGCCAGTTCGAGAAGTAATTCCCATGATTAATGCTTGTTTGATTACATTAAGTTCTAGATCCCCACCTGAACATTCTATTCAATTTATCTATAAAGCAATTTTTCATTTTCAGTTTTGAATTGTAGTTTCAATCAGCTCAAAATCTAACAATTTCCCTAACTATATTCATCAGAGTGCAGGAATATGAGTAATTACAGCACAGAAAACGGACGAATTATTGTTGCTAATCGTTCTTCAGGAAACATTTCCATTCTTGATGAACACACTGGCGAACTAATTAAAACCGTAGATTTGCCATCTGGGGAAGGAGAAAATAAGCCAGAACCCATGTATGTCTATAATCTCCTGAGTACAGATGAAATAGTAGTCGACGATCGCGCTAACGATCGTGTTGTATTTTTCGACTCAACTACTTTTGAAGTTACTGGTACTGTAGAGACAGGAGCAGGAAACTTCCATATGTGGGCAAGCCCCCAAGAAGATCAACTTTGGATTGTCAATGATATTGATGATACTCTAACTGTAATCGCTCCGCAGAGTAAACAGGAGATAGGCAGAGTTAATCTACCAGAAGAAGTAATCGGTGCTAATGCCAAACCTCACGATCTGATCGTCGATCCTTCTGGAGACTTCGCTTACACTACGATAATCAGAGAGGACAATCCAGATTCCGACCTTTTAGTCAAAATTGATGCCCATACCTTGGAAATTTTAGATACTGCCGAGGTTGGTAAAGACGTATCAGCCCCTAAACAAATCTTGAAAAGTTTAGTTTAATGACAAATCAAAATTCCGATCGAAGCGAAGCAAATAGTACTAGCGATAAACAAAACAGAGATAGTAATCCTAACCCTATAGAAGAAAAAGCTAAAATTTTCAACCTCAAGACTTTTCTAAAGCTTCTATGGCTTTTCATTACAGAAGAAAAAGCTAAAACTTTCAACCCCAAGACTTTTCCAGAGCTTCTATGGCTTCTCATTGCAACTAGACAAGGATGGCGAGGCATATTTGCAGTGAGTTCGATATTAGTGATAGCTATTTGGGGTGCTGCTTGGTTAGTCACAAATGTCATTCCTCCCGAAAACAAAATTGACATCCAAACTGTAGTTGGCACATTTACTTACACAAATGGAAACACAAGGAGGACAGTCATTTCGCTAAGTCCTACTGGTGGAGATAAAGACACACCTTGGGTAGAAACAGGAATTAAAGTCAAAAAAGGTGATGTCATCAGAATTACAGCTAGCGGTCGTATTAACACTGCAATGAGAACAATAGTTACTCAAGGAATAAAACCTGGAATTGACGATCCAACTTGGGTTGGTCCTAGTGGATTAGATAATTCACAAAAGCGCATATCTTTTCCACTCTACGATCAGGCAAAGCTTTTACCAGATAAAGGTACTACTTATTATGGATTTGGGATGCTATTAGCAGCAGTTAAAGATCCTACAGGAGTAGTAAAGACAGAATCAATTTATCCTTTTCCCCAAGATGAAAATGAACCTCTCGAATTGACTACGGAAAAAAATGGTGAATTAGTTCTGACAGTCAACGATATATGGTTAAGCGGTGATAAGAAGGATATCTACGTTCCATCGTTTGAGGGTGAGGATAATAAGAGATACTATAGACAATTAGCCGAATCTGAAGCTGCCTTTAAAGAAAACATTGATTCCTGGTCAAAAGAAACGAAACAGAAAAAGGCATATGAACAATATCTGAAAAGGGAAGAAGGTTGGAAAAGTATCAAAGATAATAATAACTGGAATATCTGGTATGACGATAATATTGGTGCTTTTTCAGTTGCCATAATCATTAACCCATAGACTGAATAAGGCTTGCAATCTTATTTTCATTTCACTGACCCAACCTCTTCCTAGCACCTTTAACACTACCTTATTTCAAGTTCAGCTCCCATTAGTGGCATATAATTTCGTAATAGAATGTTCAATAATATGCAAGAACAAATCGAGCAAGTACAAAAACAATTTGAAGAAGATTCTCAACAAATTCCATCGGTTAGTGAGTCAACTCTGTTAAAAATTTTATCTCACAATAAAGATACAGAATACGGGCAAAAATATGGTTTTGCCAAAATTACTAATCTAAAAGAATTTAAACAAATTCATCCGATAACTAAATACGATCATTATGAATCTTTTATACAACGAATGTTGGATGGTGAAGAAAATGTATTGTCAAAGGATTCACCTATTTTCTTTGCTAGAAGTTCAGGAACTACAAGTGTATCTAAGCAAAAACTGATTCCTGCCACGAGAGATATTTCTTCTTTTCCCTGGAGTTTACTCATTCAAGGTGCAGTTCATCAAGCCTTTCCTTTAACTAGAGAATCTCATCCATCTCTATTACTTGTTAATGCTAATGGATTGGAATACAAAAATAAGAATGGTATCAGAGTTGGCTTTGCTTCATCTGCACAACTTCCAGGACTAATGAAAAAAGATCCATTTCCTTTTACTTCTCCTAAAGAGGTATTTTATATTACAAACAATAAAACTGCTACTTATCTTCATGCTTTTTATGCTTTAAACAACCCTGATATTTCATATATACACAGCACATTTGCTACAGCCGTCTTAGATTTTTTTCGATGTATTGAAGAAAATTGGCAACAAATGGTACAAGATATTCGTTTAGGAACAATTAGCAAAGATTCTCTTGTAATAGATTCAGAAATTAAACAAAAATTATTGGCTGAACTTGAACCCAATCCCCAAAGAGCAGACGAACTCTTACATTTATTTGAAGAGGGATTGGAAAATATCGCAAATCGAGTGTGGCCAAATTTACAATATGTTAGATGTTTAGCTGGTGGAACTTTTAGTATTTATGTAGAAAAGTGTCAACCTTATATTGGTAATGTACCTGTTTATTCGGCTGCTTATGGTGCAAGTGAAGGTTTATTAGGTATTAATCTTTGGCCTGGAAAACATATTGCTCGTTTTCTTCCTGTGCCACAAGAACGATGCACAGAATATATACCCCTTGCGGAAACAACATCTCCTAATCCTACTACATTAGAAGTTCATCAACTGAAAAAAGGAGAAAGTTATGAGGTGGTAATGACCCATTCTAATGGATTTTATCGATATCGCATGGGAGATATTATTAAAGTTGTCGATCACTATAATGAGTTACCAATATATGAATTAGAAGGTCGTGCCGGAACTTTATTAGATATAGCAGCAGAAAGAACGACAGAGGAGATGAGTCTTTGGAGTATTAATCAAGCTGTGGAAAGTCGATCTTATCATTTGATTGATTTTACTACTATGATCGATCTTAATTGTTCACCGCAACGTTATCTTTTCTTTGTGGAACTAACCGAATCTTGTCAACTTTCAGCTACGGAACTTTCTCAATTGGAGCAAACATTCAGTGAAGAATTAGAAAAAAATTTAAAAATCGCTAATTCTTATTACGAGACCAAGCGGAGTCTTAATGCAATTGATCAACCCAAAGTTCTCTTGGTGGAAAAGAGTACATTTCGTACTGCGGTAGAAATATTAGCGGCTCAAGGCGTACCAGAAGTTCAGATAAAAATTCCTCGATATGCTCGTAAACCAGAGTTAATTAAATTACTTCAGGACAATCGAATCACAGTTAGTTAGCAGGTAAAAACCAAGTATGGATTAAAGCTTTATCCCTGCAAGGATTTGCCACAATCCTAAATTATTATTCACAGAACTTCGAGAGCCGATTTTAGTGACAACGTAAAAACTCAATAAACGCTGGAAGCGATCTCGAAGAGATGATACTGTTGGCGAAAGTAATCTAGGCATGTTTCAAATATGAAGTACAAAAAGAATTTGTAGCGAAATGATGAGGATAGTCTAACCAAGTAATACATGGTCGGGGATGTTAACCTTTTTCCATGTATTACTTGGAAAAAGACATGAAACATAAACGAGATATTCAAGGAAAGTTTTCCCTAAAAAACGATGATTACCGTCAAGTCCGGTCTCTAAGACTCACCGATAAAACTTGGCGGGCTTTGGGAATAGCCTCGGAGTGTCTTGGTTGGACACGGGCAGACTTACTGGAAAATTTAGTCGAACATAATCAAGGAAATTTCCCTTATTATCCATCCTTCTCTCAAGTTTCTGAAGAAACTGACTCTATAACTCTTGAAAAACCTATTAATCAAGACAATTTAGAAGTTTTAGCCGAAAAAGTTTTAAGAGAATTGAGATATGGGAAACAGTCTTCTCATTATAAAGTAGCCAAAAAAGCTTTGAAACGATTAATTGAACTTTCTTCAACCTTGTAATACATGGTAACGATTCCCCACACTGAGCGATAACTAACCTTTTTTGGGCTTAAGAGCATAAAAACGAGAATAACGAGTAGATGCTAGAGGAATATCATTTGGGTGTGGCTCTTTTGAAGTAATGAAGTCAAATGGCTAACAATCTTTCAGGGTTCTGAAACTTGTTGAGATGATTGCGCTGTTACCATCTTCGGCAGTACCTACTACTTTCAGCTTCGGTCTGGGTTCAAGCAATGCTTGAATTCCTTGCCTTACGATGTTCTGATCGTCTACTAGCAAGATGCGAATCATAAAAATATTTTTATTTAGCTGACAAAAAGGTAGTCCGTTCTCTCTTTCGCTATTGAAGAGAAAAATATTAAGAATAGCGATTGTTTGATTGATTTCTAATTCTAACTCTCAATCGTAAGCAATTTCAAAGAAAAATCAAGTAGTACAAATTGGCTAATCTTTTTTATCCCAGATAATTGCCATTATCTTGGTTAAACTAAAGTCAGACGAAAAACTTAGACCGTGTTTTTTGCTGCTGCTCGTGATACGATCTCACGTAGGTTCTTTAACCTCTACTGCGATTACTATTGTTTTTCCCAAGAGCGTTTTTTTATGAGCGTTACCCCCCAAGAGTTTTATGTGATCATCGAGCGGGATGAAGATGGATTGTTTGTTGGCGAAGTGCCTCAGTTAAAGGCTTGTTACAGTCAGGGTGAAACCATTGATGAATTGATGAGTAATATCAAAGAAGTCGTAGAACTTTGTTTAGAGGAACAAGACGAAACCTCACCTCTTGAATTTGTCGGAGTTCATAAGCTGGTTATCTGATGCCAAAACTACCAAATGTGACTGGTCAAGAGACAATTAGGGCTTTAGAAAAGATTGGATTTCAAGTTGTCAGACAGAAAGGCTCTCATGTGAGAATGAAACATGAAGATAATCGTGTAGTAACGATACCCGTCCACGCCAATAAATCTCTAGGCAAAGGACTACTACGCAAAATTTTAAGGGATGCTGAGTTAACGGTGGAACAGTTTCAAGAAATTTTGTAACCGGTGCTGGTAGATTATGACATTTTTAGCTCGATGGCTAGAAGAAACAACTGAAGTCGATCCGTTGGACGTCAATCTAGATGTGGGATTAGAGTTATTCGATCGCACTTTCGATGCTGCGAGCAAAGAGCAACTGCCCATCGTTGGCTACTATCTAGAACGATTGTCTAATTTGTTGGGGGAACATACCGAAGAATGGTATGCAGACTGGGATAGGAGAAGTAGTGGTAAAGAGTTAGAGATTGAAGCTGACTTTTTTGATTGTTATCTTCAACAATCGGTTGGTTTCGATGCTGACATCTTTATCGAGCCTTTACCAAATAAAGAGCGACAATACGTTCAACCTAGCAAACCAGCAAAAATTCCCTCAGTCTCCTTAGAAGAAATTATCGACGAGTCTCATGCTGAAGATGTGCCCCTGTGGACTAAGCAGATTGAAAGTTATTTGAAGCTTTATGATGATGGTTGCACGATGGCAAAATTAATTGACGATCTACCGCTTACCCCAGGAGCAATCATCTACACTTTATTGTTGGGTAACTTTCACCTCGAACAAGAGGGTGATGATTTCTACTGTTGTGATTCGCTCAGGGTGCAGTTATGCCAGCAACAGTAAATAAAAAGTGTCGCAGTTGTGCTTTTAAGACGATTGAATTTGCCAAAGAACAGTCTTGTTGGCAGAGTAATCGCTGTAAATCAAAGCGTAGTTATTATCGTAAGCGCGAATCAATTAATGCCAATCGTCGGGCTAAGTACAAGCAACAAGCGAACCAAGTTGAAATGATTGAAGTAGAAACCCCATCGGTTACTGCCGCTTTCTTACAAATTTATCGTACTGGAGGTGCGAAGGATTCACCCGTTCATGCTCTTGGAGCTTATGTAGTAGTTGACGGTAAAACAGTAGCTAAAATTGAGCCAGTTCATACTCAGGGTTGGAACAAGAGACAATTAGACAGTTATGTTCGTAAATGTTTGAGCAGTTTACATTCCAAGTTTGGTATGACTAGCTTTGCAGAGAAAGAAGTTCTAGATATTTCAGTTCATTCTTGTCCTATTTGTAATAAATCCTAGAAATACAACCCATGTTAATTACCGCCAATTTACCAATAAATCGCGATAAATTTGCTCAAGAAGACCAGATACTGACTATTACTGGAGCGACTTGGTCAGATTATCAAGGGTTTGAATCTCAAGAATATCCAGGTTATCGAGTATCCTATCTTAATGGAGAAATAACTATTGTGTCCCCAGGACGAAATCACGAAAGAATTGCTGAGGTAATTAACCGATTAATCATTGCTTACTGTGAAAAATACGAGCTTCAAGATTTTCCCTTTGGACAGACGAGATTAAATGCATCGGGTCAAGCAGGAAGGGAGCCCGATCTTGCCTATGCTTTTAATTCCGATAAAGATTTACCAGATTTAGCAGTTGAAGTAATCTTTAGTAGCGGCGATATTGAGACATTAAAATCGAGCTATAAAAATATCGGAATTCCCGAACTATGGGTTTGGAAGGATAATAAAATTACTTTCTATTATTTGGAGCAAGGTAATTACATTGTCATTAAATCTAGCAAAATACTCGATCGCATCGAGTCAGAAACTTTCGTAGAATATGTTAATCGAGGGATAACAGAGAGTCCTCTTGTAATCAAAAAAGATTTCCTATTGGTTATCTAATTCCAGTTTTTTATACATTTCTATGATTGTTCCCGAGCCAAAATTAATTCTTGTCGATACACCACTTAAATCCGAATCTCCAAAACCACTGGGGGATTTGCGACAAGTTCGAGTAGATGAATATTTTCGCAGCATGGAATTATCTACCAATTCAATCCGTGCTTACAGACGGGCATTAACTCGCTTCACCAAATGGACAGAGAAAGCGTGGCATCTTCTCAAACATCAAGATTTAGACCGCTACAAAGCATATCTCAAAGAATTAGAACTGAGTAACGCTAC
>JAAUYG010268066.1_pt1 | contig 11653 bp, 6 predicted proteins | sample 7278091 | NCBI WGS metagenome assembly JAAUYG01 (sample SAMN14350201, study PRJNA611818) | marine sediment metagenome | isolation source: surface marine sediment (0.6m) | place: French Polynesia: Moorea | collected 2018-08 | reverse complement strand
GACACAGACACAGACACAGACACAGACACAAACACAGACACAAACACAGACACAGACACAGACACAAACACAGACACAAACACAGACACAGGGCCTCATGACGCGGAACCAATAACAAGGCAGCAATGAATTCATGGCTTCACTTCAATCAACAGTTCGCTCATCTTTTTTGGCTCAACTATAGCTACAACAAGTTGATTGGAACGGAACATCCCTTAGTCACAGTGAAGCCTCGCTTTAGGCAGTACCCTCGCGCGATCTAAAAGAGAAAAGGATTTTGGATCCGCAGAGAAAGTCCACATTGTGACAGAATGAGTGCGGAAGGGGTGGGAATTGCTCTCTAGATCTGCCTCCAGAATCAGGGATCCAGAACCCACACCGCGGTGTCTCTTGTTGAAGTTTACCCCAAACCCGAAGTGGTGGTTTTGTGACAATTCTTGCTGTGATAGAAAGGAGGGAAGTGGCTCTAGATCTAAGAACATGTAAATGCAGAAGAGAATGAAGGCGGAAGGGGATCTGGCTGGATGGGCGCCACATTTCCCAATGTGCGTCCAGAATCCAGGACACCATATCCATACCCAAATGGCTACTGCTGGGGTTGCGCTTAGTTAGTTGTTGGTGCGAGAGAAAGGGAGATGCTCCGCGATGCACAAGGAAGCGTGTCTGCCTGGATGATGGTCACATTTCCTGATGTGCATCTTTATCCAGAATAGTAAATCAGCACTCTGGTGTCTCCTGTTGGGGTCAACCTCACTATGAACCATGGAAAGAGACAAACCTCCTTCTCAAATGCGACACCCTGAAATGGGAATCCGCAGTCCAAACCCAAGGTGTCTTCTGTTGGGATTTACCCCAAGCCTAAGCTGTAGTTTGCTATGAGAGAAGGGGAAATAGTTTTTACAGCCACCATGTAAAATGCAGAAGAGAATGAAAGCTGAAACGGATGGGCGTCACATTCCCGATCTGCGTCCAGCATCGAGAATCCATTGCTCAGGTGGCTCCTGTTTCCGAGAGAAGCGACTCTCTGTCTCCCGCAAGAACCGACAGCTCGGGCTCTATCGACCCACCGTCAGGTTTAGCTGCTTGTGAACGTGAACGTGCAAGTCTAGAACGCTAGCCAATGACGTTTGGTGAGGTTTTAGTGGAGTGGAGTTCCACTGACCAAAAAATGTGAATTTCCAGACGAAACATGAAACTTGAATTTTCTTCCCACTCTTGTCCCCCACACACAAAAAACCCTGTTTTTTTCTGCTTCGTCGTGGAACTAGTGTAGGTTTTGCTTTTGGCAAACAAAACCCAAGCCAGAAGCAGTGCTGAGGCAACTGCGGTGCGAAGTCCACCCCCCTTTGTCTCTTGTTTCCACATTGGACCAAATTGAGTGCCATATGTGCACACTGTATTTGGCCCAAATGGCCTTTGGAGACCTTCTGTGTGGGGGAGGCGGTCTGTGACATCCAGCCAACCTGCCATATGTGTACACTGTATTTACCCATATATGACCTTTGGAGGTCACATGGGGGGATGGGGGGTGTATGACAATTTCTGTCTGACCACAAAATGGTGCTCAGACCAAAAATGGACGTCGCACAATCACAATGTTCGGTGACTGGCCACTGCCCGACACTCAGGTCAATGACTCTGATTCTGTTTCCAAGTTGTTTTTGGCAACGTGAGGCGAGCGACCTTTGAAGGAACATTTGATCTGAACCCAACAATGAAGTTAATATCGACAACAACTCTCACTTCTTTACCAAAGCAAATTTACTGTTTGATATCTTTTTGCACAAAATGACAAAGATCCACTTTCATCTGTTTTCACAAACTTTCTTCAAAGACATCAATTTTTCCTTTCTCAGAAAGTATGAATTGTGCATAGCTACATGAGATGCTTTGAAGCGACGATTTTGTTCAAAAAGGTTGGATCAAAGCAGTAAACGTCATGTTTCTGAACAGTTGTTGATCCACAGACTGATACTGTCTGGCCCATCTGACAAAAAAAATCTACAGAAAGTTAGAAAATGAATAAACAAAGGAACAGTCTTTTATAATTGAATTGAGGTTGCTCTCCCGCTTGGAGCTGCAGGAATGTTTTTGGAGCAAGGTGAGACTTGACGGAGTGGGAGTTTTCTGAGGCCACCAAACTCTCCCGTTACATGTTCCTGAGCAAACAAAATGAAGTCTGTTCTCCAGAGAGCTTAACTGTGGTGTTCAATGGCTCATTCTCAACAACCAGAAATCAAATGTATCTGAGTCTAGTGAGTGCCACCTAGATGGTGTGCTTGGTATGGTTGGGCATTATCTGGCTTAATTTACAAAGTGAGATGTCTGGAAAAACAAAGTGGCATTGTAGCTGCAGCACAAATGGACTCTGAATCCAGGACCCAGTTGCCGGGTGATACACAGTTTCTGACTGTTCTGTCTGATTTGAGGGTTGAATCTGGTGTGGTTGGGCGCAGTCTGACTCCTCAGGGGAAGATCACATGAATGGGCCCTGAATGCTGGACTCACATCTGCACCACGTTTTAGGCAACAAAGGCGGCCCACAGTCCTGAATCCATCTGCTGGTTTGGTTGGGCATCGTCTGACTCTTCTGTGCAGTTGAGATCACATTACAGTTCTCTGAAATCTTGATACGCCAGCTTAGTGCCATACAGTTGGTATGGCTGGGGTTGGTCTGACTCTGTGCAAATAAGATCGCGCTTTTGCGCAGATACTTCGATCCATGTCTGACCCATTGGGAACAAAAATTATATTTCTCGGCTGAATCCTGCTGAGTGCTCTGTGGGTGTGGTTGGGCATTTTCTGACTCTTCTGTTGAGATGGCACTGTGTTCTGGATCCACTTGTCCGTGGACTGTTATATGGTTGGGCACCGTCTGACTTTCCTGTGTGATTAAGCTCACACTGCACTTATGCATCTGTGTTCTGGATCCACTTGCTCACTGCTACATGGTTAGTATGGTTGGGTACCGTCTGACTTTCCTGTGTGATTAAGAATCCTGGATCCACGTTCTGCTGAGTCACATAGGGTTGAGGTTCGGGTTTGTGGAAATACTTGCTGAGCATTGCATGGTTGGGCATCGTCTGACTCTTCATTGTAGTTGATTCAGGTTCTAGATCCACGTTCTGCCGAGCCACACAGGGGGAAGCGCACTCAGCCATCGATCCGCGGTGGCGAGCACTTTCTCCGCATCAATTTTAATAGGGACCTTCAGCTGCAATAACGTTCAGCATGTCACCGCCTCGCTGTGATGAATAAGTCATCACGTGTTGTCAGAGCCGTTAGCTCAGGCATTGTCAGACCTGGAATAGGTGCAGGGAGCTAAGGGGAGTTTCAGCGGGAAGAATTACCCAGAGGAGTTGCTCCTTGAAGCACAGGTAGAAGTGGGGTTGTTAAATGTTAAAGATGTGCAAAGAAAAACCTCATGAATGGCAAAAGTCACAAGGAAAAGCAGCTGGAAAAAATACCAAGAGGTATTATGCAATTCCTTGATGCACTTGGTTGTGGGCCTGTGAAATGTTAAAGATGTGGAAAGAGGAAACTCATGGTACAAGTCACAAGTTAAAAACAGCAAAAACACACAAGCAGCAGAAATCGTTACCACAATGGAAATTTTGATGCAAGTTTTCTGGCCATGGGGTGGATGGTTCTTTCTCACAGTGGTGGGGAGCAGAGCTGGGCCAAAAAGAAAGGCCCATTGATGAAAACCTCCACTGAGGTGTGGAACTTGAATCACATTGCAAATAGTTCTACATTGAAGCAACAAAACAGCAGAAACCTCACCAACAACTCTTTTCTTTGGAAAAAAATTCTTGTTCCAGTGAAAATCTCCTCAAGTAGAAAGAGTTTTTTGTTATGGTGGCTAATGAAAGACTCAAATTGCAATTATGCAATCTGTGGTGGTTGAGTGGTATTGTGGAAGTCTGGTTAGAGTCACATTGCAGGTGGAAGAATTGTTCAGTGGAAACATCACAACAGTTTTTATTCCTTGACAGAAAGATGGATCACCTGATCTGGTATCTGAATCTGTAATCTGTGAGAACAACATTCAGGACTTTATCTTGTCAAATTAATTCGCGCTGAGCTTTCATTCCACTGAAAGTAGTTCTGGCTTCTGATTGGAGCATTGCGTGTTTCGTGTTGCGTGTTCCGCTGTGTCTGAACTGCAGGGAGTTTTTGTTGCCGCTGTTTGCGATGCCCAGGTCTTTGATGGGTGAAGTGGCGCGGACAATGCGACGACAGCGGCTAATGGCGGTTGGAACACGAGGCGGCAAGTGGAGCATTATTCCGCCTTCTCAACGGAACCATTCACGGAATGAGCCGCGTTCTCTCTGGTCGTGAAGGATGCCGAATGCTTTCTGTAGGTGTACAGGTGTGGGTCCTGGATATCAGCAGGAAGTGCCCAAACCAAGATTTATCTATTTCGTGGCAAGATTCCCCCAACAAGAGGGAAAGGGAGGGGTGATGATTCCGTGAAAACCCGCCCTTTGGTGACAGGTACCCGCTCAGGGAGGCACCGTGGTCAGTGCAGAACACTGAAACAAGCGGCAAAAAATAGAGAGAAAAAAAGAAAAAAAGAGGAAATGGTGGGGGATTGTGATGGATTGCCTTGACTTTGATGTTCAACAATGTCAATGACGTGGACAAGCTCTTTCTATCAAAAATCAAACCAAAACTGCCATCCACCATCCGTGAAAAGCATCCACTTTATTCAGAGGATGTCTTGTGGTAACAGTTGCACAGTTGCAAAGAACTCAGGGGTGATTTGTGGTGCCAAGATGTATCCATACGAAGTGGGCGTCAACCACACTGACTTCAAATCGGCTTCTTTCAAAACCAGCTGCTTTTCGAACAAAAACCCCCAAAAAGTTGTTTGTGTCAGTGATAGAAAAAGACATGCGTGAATTGAATTCGAAAGGATCAGCAGAAATAAACGGATTCGAACACAGCGGGCACGACTGCAGTCCCCCAGATCAGCAGGTACGGAACTGAGACTGGAGTGAAAGTTAGCGTCGGTATGTAACTTGCTGCAGTCGGAGGACTCCTACCCCGCGGCATTGATGCAGGAGGAGGCAGCGGGAAACAGGAGGTCCGTATACCAGATCAGTAAGGGCTGACAACCCTTCTCCCTGTTTTCTGCCCATCTGGAAAACTGGTGTGATAGTCTTTTAGTAGCGCCGCAGGTAACTTACTGCAGAGGTAGAGCAGGGAAGCAGGGAAGCAGGCAGGAGGCGTTTTCGTAGTGTGCAGTCAACTTCGCACAATTCGTACCCAGCAGGTAGCTGCGAGTAGTACCGCTGTCAGGTGTGCAGCAGGGAAGCAGCAGGAGGCAGGAGGCCCGGACACCGGATCAATAGGCGGAGTTGAGTCGTTCAGCTGAGCGTAAAAGCGCGACGCACGGCGCGTACCTAGCAGTGCGACTCCAACTCCACAGCTCCACTGTCAGGGTGTGCGGACACATACACACACAAGTCTGTGAGTACCTGTCACTGTTACTGAGGTGGATGTTATAGACAGATCCAGATATCTGTGAGAGATTCCTTGGAATCCCGTTTAACACCAAATGTCAAAACAGTCAGTCTTGTGTCTGTCACATCTGTGATACCTTCACTGTAACTGATGTGGATGCAACATGCAAATATCTGTGAGTAAGAATTCAGAGAGCACTTGGAGTTAAGTTTTGAACACTGGATGATAGAGTGGTGCGTCTCTGTCTCCACAGCTCTCAGTTCTACTGTCAATGGTGAATGGAATAGATAGACAGATAGACACAGAGAACTTGTCGAAAGTTTTTACCCAGAACAATTTTCTTGGATTTAAGTTTTGCCTGACGACAGGACATACACACACACGCCGGAATGTTTCTGACAAAAGTTTGATGGCATTGTGGGCAGAACAGAGTTAGGCAGATCAGACCTTTCAGTGAATTAGAATTTTGACCCAGAACCAGCATTTCTTGGATTTAGCTTTGGTCAGATCATAAGTCTCAAAGGAAGGTTCGTGTGGAATTAGAAAGGAGAAACAAGTTTAATGACTTTGATCTCACAGAAGGATATATTTCTTCACGTCTCTTCGCCTCAGGAACTTATGGTAAGAACACAACACATTTTTCTGTCTCCATTTTTACAGATGTGTCTGGGTCACTTGGGAGAGCGCCCCCACTCGGCACTTTACGCCGCGCAGCTGAAGATGAAATTGAGGTCGTGAACACTGAAAGCTGATCCTCTTGTGGCAGTAAAAAATTACAGATTTGATTTGTCTCGAAGGTTTTTTTTCTGGATATCACCTGCAGAGAAAGCACGATCCATTCTTGGATGAAAAAAATAAGAAAATGATTTTATTTGAGAAACTTGAAGCCATTCTGAAGCATTTCAAATTGGACACGCATTCCAACAGAGTCCAGAAGAGACCACAGCTTCAGGTTTGAAGAAAACAAGAATGCCTGGCAGCTTGCGTCGCGCCTTGCCGCACCCAATGCAGAACTAGCTGGGAGAGGTGCACAATCTGAATATTTGATGGCGTTGTTTTGGGGGTGAAAAAATGATTTTGACTAGCATCTGAAAAGCATGGCATGATGAAACTTAGAAATGCAACAAAACCGCGGGGCTTGTGCGCGGACGCTCGCTACAGAGTCACATTGGAAGCACCCTGTGCCGGCAAGGCACGGCCAAAAGAAGCTTGGGCTCGAGTGTGTCACATTTGCTGACTGATGCTTGCAGTATTCTGCTTGAGTGTCTGTTGGGGACGCGGCGCTACTTTGACGGTTTGGTCCCTGTTGGCCAAGTCACTCTGTAGGTGCGTGTCCTGTGTAAATGGGGTCTCGTCTCAGACAGCCACAAATGCCATTTTGTTTCTGCCAAATTCTGCGTGATTCAAACGACATTCAGGTTCAGATTCTGTCCCTAAATCAGAGAAAATAATTTTAGGGCCTGAAGTTTTTTCATCTCTCACCCAGGCTTCTCTCACTCTCAGTCAAGGGTCTTGTTTGGGGTCTTCTGCATGTATCTGGGTAAGTTGTGTGACACTGGCACCAATAGACAGAGGCAAGAATAGAGTGAACTGCATGATTGCACAGTTTATATAGGTAGAAGCCATCAGATCTGTGGGTGATTTTGGTTCAAAAAGCACGCATCTTTCCTGCTTCTGAAGTGGACTCCAACACCAAGAAGACAGTCAAAGAGAAAGACGAGTGGTTGTTGGCTGGTGGATAGAAGTGCACTAGTGCTGCCTTGAGAGCCTTGCGTGCTGGAGCCTGATGTCTGAAAGCCTCATTCACGGGACCCAGGGAACTGCAAATTGTCTGGCATCTGGATCTGGGTGTCAAATTGTCCTTCATTTCGTGCCGCTCTACAGGACTTGGGCTAAATTCACAAAGTAACAGTGCAGCCCTTCATACACAATTTAAACATTCGAAATCGTTCTGTTTCCAACTTTGACTTCTGCAGATTTACAGAAAACATTTTTGGATTCTTGTTTGAATTGAGAGGGGAAGGTTGTAAGTTTTTCCTGTTTCCGGAAAAAATCACCAGATGCACACATTGCAACAAGGGAACAAGACCCCTAACCTGATCTGCTTTTGTTGAACGGTTCACCTTTGGTTGAGATTCCCCAATCTCTGGAAGCTAAAAAGCGATGAAATGCACCGCATGATGCTAACCCATGAAAGACAGAAACCATGCGTTGCGTTGTAACGAAAAATGCACGACTCAGGTCGTGTCACACCCCTCAAGGTTGAGTTCGGATAGAGTCAGAGTTGTTTTCTGGACAGATCTCCCACGATCCCGCGATGAAACAAGACGCGACGTTTTGCAGAGAAACGCTTTAATAGGTTGTCGCAGAATCCTGCACGACCCAAGTCGTGTCTCACACTTCGTTGTTTTGTCCTCTGAAACTTCCCACGATAAGAACGGAACTCGTAAAGAGAGATTCGTGAAGATGAAATTTATCCTTCACAGGAATCAGGGACACTTCAGACCACACTCTTTTGTTGTTGGACATTCTGAAGTCTTTTGTTCTGCCTCTATTGTTCTGCTGACAGCAGGAAGACAAGTTTCCCTAGAACGAGAGCAATCACGATTCCACGTTGACGAAAGCCCGAAATGTCCAAAATGGAGACTTTCCTTGGATGTTGCTTAGTGCTGAAACAAAAAGGCAGGCACGGGTCCCTTTAGGAATCCGGGCAGAAATTCAAAGCTGTTTCTGTCGTTTTCTCTTGCCCAGCCCTTCAATTCTTTGTTGAATTTTATTCACTCGCCAACCAGTGTGGGAGAATGATGACACTACGAAAACTTGCGGGTCTCCACACTCTATGTGGATTCTACTTCATTGTTGACAGTGAATATTGGTTATTCTCTTGGTACCAAATGGTTCTGTAGGAACATCTGTTCATCTTTCCCAGCTCGTTGATTCATTGTTTAGAAGTGCGGCGGCTCGTTCTCTGGATGCCGTCTCTATTGTTGCTGAGTGATTCTGCCGGAACTACTTTATCAGCAAACAGCTCGTCAGCAGAGGAAAAGCTGACAGGACAAGCGGCTTAGCGCTGTCGGATTGCGCGCAGACGGCGGGGCGGGGACGTCATCCACAGGCTACAGCGCAGAGCGGCAGAGAGACTCGCTCAAGTCCCCGTCTCTCTGAACGTCAGGCCGTTACGGCTGAAAGCTGCTGAATCATTCAGGAAAATGCATCAGATTCAGGCGCGGATCCAGAACGAAGGTGGAGGGGGGGCTCGAGCTTACGAAGGGAAAAGGAAGCCAGTTTGACGTGATTTTTAATAAAGAGGTGAGAGCAGCAGAGTTTCATAGGGGTCTGTGAAGCTGTGCGAAGCTTCTCCGTGGTGTGCAATAGGGCATTGGGTGCGCAGTACCTGTCTGTACTCGGGTGTTTATGGTCCAAGGGAAACACTTAGGTGTGGACTCTACTCGCTAGATTCGAGAGCTAAAGCAGCTTTCCACTCCAGATACCATTTGTGTGTCCAGTCTTCCAAATACTCCTGTGTGAAGTGTTTTTGCTGATTTGAAAAGAAGTAATATTCAAGAGGTCATAGAGGGTTTGATGACCTTGGTTCCCTGGTGCCTGCGGCTGAAATCTCCTCCAAGGTCTTGTGCTTGCGGTCTGTGTCTCATTTGTCCTGTTCCTTGCAGATGTTAAGACCTTTTCACATCAAGGCTTACGGCGTTGTGCGTTGTGCATTAGTGTGTTTCATTTATATATACAGGGGAGATTGGACAATGCGAGAAAACGAGTTGTGGCGTTTTCGAGCACGCATTGGAATTTACGGGCGAAGGCTTAGTGCGAAGAGTCCTCCATTTCTAAGACACTCCAAAGCTAACTTGCTGACTTGAAACACGAACATTTATGGATGATTCGGGTGAGAGAGAGAAAACCTGGAGAGTCCCATCAAGCTGATCATAAAACGTTCATCAGCTGAAGAGGATGTGTAAACGCCTCGTGTCCCGCGGTGCACGTTCTTACAGGGAGGCGTCACAATGCGCGACATTACAACACAATGCGAGTCGAGTCGTCCTGACTCCCGCGGGGCCTGTAAGGGCCGTCCCGCTCCGTACCGTAAAGCGGCGAGCGGCTTTGTGCTGTCGGCTCTTCAGCCTGGAAGAGGCCTCGTAATGTGACAATGCATTTGAGTCAGCGGGTCCAACCATAAGCCTAATCTATGCACATAGCCTGTATATATCTGAAAAGAAAGATGATGCCACAATGGAATAGGAAAACCAGGGGGTCCAGCCCAAGCCATGCTGGGGGGGGGGCTGTATCACACAGCGTGAGAATGGCTTTTGGAAGTGAAGTTGATGGTTGTGTTTGGCCTCAGAGGCTTGGAGAAGTCTGGACATGTACAAAATATGCACTTGAGCCAGCAACCCAGTGAGAGGAGTTTTTGGGTTCTCACTGGGTCTTAGCAACTGAACAAAGCAACCACCTGTGGGCGGTTTTCTTCATATGTCGCTCCATAATTTGATGCAATAATTCAGTGGGCCAAAGTTTGGACCAAGGAACACCGCTGTCAGAAGCTGGTTCGCCTGGGCCCATGTCTGTGCAGCCAGGCTTTACGGAAGCTGCGCAGCAATAGACCAGAAACGCGCTGACCCCCGGGACGGGGTGACCTGGGATGGAGCTCCTGCTGCTGCAGATTCATTTTTTCAAAACTTTAGAGCAACAATTCCCCAACTGCGGCAGATCCAACACTGTCGTGTGTTTACATGTTCAGGGGCACGACCCCGTGACTTTTCCAAAATCAAACGGTTTTCTTCAGGCAAAATGTTGGTCGGGGATGATTTGCGTTAAAATTGGAGTTGGGCCCTAAAAGCTCAAACGTCAGACCTCCGTTTCTCCAGTGTGAACACTGGACCACCTGACAAAATTTAGTTTTAAGAGCAAAGTTAACTAAAGGTAATTTTCAGCGTTAGGCAGGAGGGAACTGTGTAAAACATCAAGTCAGTTTGATGGGCCCAGTACCTTGTCTGCATTGTCCATTGGAAAAACTGAAACAAGCTCCCAAACTCGGCTTTGCGTTTTGAACATTACGTGCTCCGTGGGATCAGCTGAGGCCTCCAGCTGCTCCAGCTGTTAGATTTTTTGTTCGGCTCAATTTTATTTATTGATACAATTTGTCTGAATATAGATCCAGATCGATACCCGTTCTGTATGTGAATCCCGCGCGTGCGTATTGCGCTGTCCGGATGAGATGCGGCTCCAGGAGGGCAACTGAAACAAAGGGATTCTCAGAAAATGGAAATTCAGTTGGTTCCACTTGATTCGATATACAAGGCCTTGATGAATGCCGCACAGAGTCACGCCATGCTGTCTGTCCTGTCGGTTTTGGCAGCGGCAGCGGGGCAGGTGGTTTCTGCGCCATTTCCCTTGGTGATCACGGAACAACCTGACTGTTTTCAAATGCGAAAACATGAACTGAAAGGCAGGTTCTTCATGTTCCGTGATGACCCAGGGTGTGTCAGGCAACCGGGAAGCTGGGCATTCTGCGGGTCCAGTGCTGGGGAGGAAGAAGGGGCGAAGTTCCCGACCAGTTCCGGGATGAGCTCTGTCTCGAAACGAACATCAACAGTTCTCGCAGTTCTCTCGACTGGATGTTGCAATTTTTGTCGCGTGAGTCAGATTCTGAAAGTTCCGTCAGTTTCAAAAACAGAAGTAGGTGTGCTGTTTCTGGATGTGTGTTGTCAAAGCGGCGACAAACTGGCAAAACGAATGAGCTGTAAATGTTCGGGTGGGGGGGTTAACACTCCTGAGAGGAGGAGCACCACCATTGCAATAACATCCCTATTCTGAGGCAGGAAAGAGTTTGTACAGCTTAACCCGAGTGAGACGAATGAGCTTTTTTGACACCCGCACAATTCCAACAAAAAAAAGTTTACACACATCAAAACAAGTGCGTCTATAGATGCGTGTTTTGAAAAAAAAACTGCACAATTAGAAGGAATCAGCTGGATGAACAACCATGCATGAAATAGCTAAGCGGAACAGCTGTTGTTTCCAGACATGGACCTGGATCTGCCCCTGCCACGCACAAGTTCACTACCTGTAACAGAACGTTCATGCTGGATCCACCCCCCCTACAGGTTCACATACCTGTAACAGAACATTCATGCTGGATCCACCCCTACACAGGTATGTGAACCTGTGTAGG
>JAAUYG010144996.1_pt1 | contig 11653 bp, 8 predicted proteins | sample 7278091 | NCBI WGS metagenome assembly JAAUYG01 (sample SAMN14350201, study PRJNA611818) | marine sediment metagenome | isolation source: surface marine sediment (0.6m) | place: French Polynesia: Moorea | collected 2018-08 | reverse complement strand
TTGAAAGGTCAAATCAAAGGTCAGCAATTACTTTATGTAACTGCATAAACTCCAGCAGGTGCCATATTGGATTAATTACAGCTGCACCATTACATTTGACCTTGGCTGACGTTGAAGGGACAATTTAAGGGTTCTGATAAGGATGTAGTATCTTTTTGCCAACCGGGATGCCCCCCTCGCGTTGCACAGCAACCGACTGTCTAGTCTGTGATTAATACTGGTATGTCTGGGCTAGTTGTACACAGTGGGGGATTTATCTGGGATTAATATTGCTCATGTATTAAAGAGAAGCTGGGAGAACCGCAGTAGTACAGTCCACTGGCTCTGTATATTGACGGGGTCCATATTTTTGTAGCATAGTGACCACTGCATCTGGTCAAGATCAACTGGACACTGTTATGTAACGAATTATGTAACACGTATATTGTTCAATACTTTTGTCTGTTAATATATCATGTACAGTTGATATTTTTCTAATGATTAATTTGCAGGAATTAAAATGATTGATAATTCTGATATCACATATCTGTTTTCAGGAATGGTTGTCGGCCGTTTGCCGAGGTGTACATTGGCGAGGAGAGAGTTCTAACCACTTCCCAGGAATATGATAGAATGAAGTATGTATGGGTTGGCTACAGAGCTTAAACAACCTCTTTGTAATGCCTTTTGTTACCTGAAATAAGATATCAATTGGAAAACTGAAAAGATAATAAAAAGAAAACTTTGAAAAGATGTTCTCGGGCAATTACAGAATGGTTGCTATCACTGACAAGTATATTGTTGCCGTTTTGCGTATGACAGAAGGGAAAAGCAAAATGATTGATTTAAAATACATAAAATGTGAAAATATTTAACACATGTATCATATGTATTGTTCGATATATTCAGTTGCATTCATGTAGTGAATATAAATACAGCAGTCCGTGCATTGTGAGACCATCCATCCAACCAGAAACAAGATGGTCTTAAAGTAGAGGGATATTTATATTGAAAATATGAATATTGTTGCTGTTATGTCTTAAAAGGAGGGAGAAGTCTTAAAATGAAAGGGTCCTAAATCACAAAGACCACTGTATATAGCCAGAGCCAGTATCCGAGTCCCCTGACAGTAGCTGTGGCTGACATTGTATGTAATCTGACATTGTATGTAATCTGGGTCTTTTCTGTACAGGGGATTTTCGGTGGAAGAAGGCAATGCTCACATCCCCCTCAACACCTCTGTCACTGGAGATATCACCATCATCGTGTATCATGCCAGGTCGACCTTCGGTGGGAAGGTACAAGGCAAGGTAGGTACTGCCATTAACTAACAAAGGAAAAAGAGTCAAATCACCACGTGTATCCTTTGATTTCTGTAAACAGTTCTCACACTTGCTATGAATTTATACTGTTATATTTTGTGTCCTTGACTCCTTGCCAGTACTGAAAGCTTAACTAGGTTTGCTGGGGTTGTAATGGGGGGTAATAATTATTTCAATCTAACAGACACCAAAAGGTTCATCTATCAAAATTTGTTTAGTTACTCAGTATAGACTATTCAGTATTAGAAACTTAAATATATTATTGCCTGACGTACATCTTCCATCCTGATCTGCTCAGTACAATCTTACGCCTCCAACAAGGCTAGGTGGCATTGGTTCTCTTTATGACAACTGGAAAATACATGGGCTTAATTCCACCATTAGTGACATGTTAGCAAGACAGGTGAAGCTTGTGTTTGTGTTCTCTGCCAGATCACGTCCATGAAGATGTTCCAGCTCCAGTTCCATACAGGATTTGTACCAAATGAGATGAAGACGATGCGCTTCACAAAGTGAGTGACACAGGGTTTGAGGGTGACCGTCCACATTTATAACGTACTTACAGGACTACATTTAAATAATACCTGTAATGTAACTTTATACATTGTCAGCAGTTCCCATTGTCAGTTTCAGTGGATATCCATTGAACCATACACAGTGATACAGAGACACTTACCTTAAATCCTTAAACCTTAAAATAGACTCTTATTGGAGGACCCACATTGAAGTCATCTGCCATATAGTTTCAAACTTGAGACCACCTATCCTTTAGTCAAGTCACTTTAGTCTTGCCCGTTTGTGGTGTTGAAATTAGGTATTGCTCTACTTGACTCCCTTTGTATATGTGGTTTCCACCCAGGTTTGATCTGGATCAGACAGACACGCCTGACAAGTATCCGGATGGTTTCACATTGACCCTGGAGGTGATTGTGTCCCCCAAGGATCGCCCCCGACCCCCCAAGTCCTGTCCATGGGAAGGCTTCTCCACCAGGGGGCTCACCCCGAAAATTCTCTTCAGCACCAGGGAGGAACAACACCAGCTCATGTCCGACTTTGGTTAGTTAGATGTATAGAATAGTTGTGAGTGTATGAGCAGGCCAAGAGGTCAAGTTTTGGCAATATAGAAAACTGACTATTTACATTATTAGTGATATAGATATTTGGTGACAATGTAGAGTGGGAGTGTCCTGTGTGGAAAGTCACCAGTGACAGCGACCACAGTGATGAAAGTCTTTTAACACTGTTTAAGTTAGAGCATGAAGAAGCTTTCTATCTGTAGATAAATTATATTTTCTTTAGTTAAGTCTGAATGTGTTGCATTTCCCTCCAGTTTTAAGCGCTGATTCTTACAATTTTTACTGATGTTGCCATTGTGTCACAGGGGTGTCTGAGCGAGCCAGGAGGAAGCTGGGACGTTCCGGTAGCCAGGGATCGACAGACGCCAGCCAGGAAAGCAGCAGTCCCGCTGACTCCCCGGCCAGGGAGCTCCCAGTGTTTACCACACAGGACGACGCCCCCCAGAGACCCCCACCCCCCCACAGCAGTAAGGTCCCCCCAGGCAGACCCCCGCCCCCCCACTCCTCAGCTGACCCTGGCCATACACAACCCCAGCAGACAGAGGAACACACAGATGGCAAAAGCAACTTTTTTGACACCTTGGAGTGGCGGGAATCAAACCAAGGGTTGTTAGGGGAAGATGATGACAGTGATGGTGACAGCGGGGCTGTGTATGATCGCTCCGAACAAGGCACCGTGGAAGACGAGTTTGCGGCCCTGTCCAGTGAGAGAGCAGGGGCCAAAACAGACTCGTCCGTTCCCAAGGTAGAGGTGACGGAGAATGGTTTGGATGGAAGGCAGGCAGGGGGCGCCACTGCTGATCTCCTCAACATGGGGTCCGCCCAGCAGGCGGCGCCACCTTCCAATGCTCCTAACTTACTGGACATGGGGGGCCCAGAACCTACCAACTTTGACCTGCTGTCTGGGTTCGGGGGTACTGCTGCTGCTGCCCCACCCCCTGCAGCCAGTAACCCCCCCAAGGACACATTTGATCCCTTCCAGAACTTTACTTCCACATCTAGTCAGGCCCAGTCCACGGCGCCAAATAAGAACCAGTTCGACCCGTTCATGTCGTCCACGACGACACAACAACAGACATCAAATGATTTTGGACATTTTGATCCCTTTGGGAATTCAGCGCCAAAGTCCGATACGAAGCAGGTCAACGGGGGAACGCAGCCCGATTTAATGGCGGGTTGGGACAGCACTCCACTGCAGACCTCGGGGTCAGCGTCCAATCTATCTACAGGCAGACACACCCCGACACTACAGCCCCCCGCGGCAGGGATGGGGAGTAACAGTAACATACCCAGGGTGTACAGCAGTCCGGGCTTCAGCACACAGCCGCAGGGGGCTGGGGCCAATAATGCCCAGAAGTCAGCAGACCCGTTTGGCGATCTTGGTAAGTTATTGTAACGCCGTGTGGACCAAAAATAAGTAAAGTACATCATTTGGAAGCCACAGCTCTAGTGCTCTCTGGCGCCTTTTGCTGTCTATGAAAAATTTATAAAGGACAAAGTCATGTAAATTGCTGCTAAATAATATGCATCCATTGACAAATACAAACTTTGTGTATAATGTGTTCTGATTTGTGACCATGGCATGCATCACATGGTAAAAAACTAACTACAAGTTAAGAGTAAAGTTTATTGAGGATTTTCTCGTGTATATATTTTCGTTACATTAGACACCAGTTTTAAGAGACTGCCTGCTTTGAAGAGACCATTTTTTGTTGCAAAGACCTGCATTTCGACACAATTTCAACGTGTAACCAGATACCATGTCTTGAGAGAGCACAGTTTTGTGATGTAAACATGGTAAAGGGCAGGCTTTCAAGGCAGGTTCTACCTTGAGTCTCCATGTAGAAAGTGAAGGGGGGGAGGGGTTAAAGCTTGGCAGTGTTCATTCATCTTTGTTGCTATAATGGACACCTTTTGCAGGGAATTTGATGGGCATGAAGACCAGTGGGGGCAGTAACAGCTTCAGTTCAGTCAACCAGCAAGCTAAGGCCACCACCACCGCCGGCCAGCCCCAGGCCCGGGATATGTCTGGTAGTGGTAGTGGGGCGACCAGCCCGGCTGGAGCCTCCACCCCGACCTGGCAACAGAGTCCTCAACACAAGCCAAACTACGGAGGTGAGAGTCTGGGTGGGCGAACACAGGAGCTGGTCATGCTGTGGTAGTCAAATTAGATATCATCTGAACACAGGGTTGATTAATAGGTAGACTACAGACATAACTTTAAAAAGTTATTATCACTTGTGTAATGTTTACTTTAAGGATAATAGATATTATAGAACACTGAATAGTAAGAATGCCATGAATTGCCGTGGTATCTCAAGCGTGAAGTAACCTTAAGTTACTGTTATGAGCATTGAACCATGTCATATTGACTGTATCAGACTGAGTGTGGTATAGTGAAAGCTGTCCTGAGTGACCACTGCCATGTACAAAAACTGCATTTGAATGTATCACTACCTCTCACCAAAGACCACATACATTGAGCTGAGAGCCTATATTTATGTCTGGCCGGTGCGTTTGTGTCTGACTGGGTTATACATGTTACCGTAGTAATGTTCTCTGTTTGTTGATACTAGGTGGCTGGCAGGCCCAGAGTGGGGCCGACAGGAAGCAACCACAACCACAGGCCCCTCCTACACAGAAGGCGGCGGCTTTCTCTGGCAGTGTTATCGGAAACCGTGGGGAGAGAGGCCTCAACAAGCCGTTTGGTAGGTGTACAGTACCATAGGGAGACAGTTCTGACTGCTCACGCGGTGCTGGTGTGAGCAAATAATAATGTAAGGTGTTTGAACAAAGTCTTTGTCCTTTCTTTAGTATAAAGGATATATGGCCTGTAAGAGTGGGACTATATTGCATAGAATAGTAGGGAGTAGGACTATATGGCCTGTGAGAGTAGGAATATATGACCTGTAAGAGTAGGAGTACATGTAAATGGCCTGTAAGCGTAAGAATGTATGACTGGTAAGGATAGAAATAAACATGATATAAGAGTGCTTGAACAAAGGCAATAACTTTGCGCTCTCCGTTCAAAAGTCTCTGCCACTGATACATTGTTAAAGTTGTTCTTAATACCCTCTGGAGACCCATTATGAAGTGACTAGTTTGGAGTATTACAGGGTTGTTCCACCACACCTTGTATTCTGCAATTAACACAGTGAATTAACACAACCACGGGGCCTCTCTCTCTCTCCAGGCCCGAAGCCCAAGGTGGATGACTCAGCGTTTGGAGATCTGTTGGGCAGTCATTCTTTCAGCAGTAAGCAGCAGGGACCCAGGACAATCAAGGACATGAGGAAGGAACAGCAGGCTCTGGATACTGATCCAGAGAAACTCAAGGTCAGACACAAGGTCACAGCCAGACTGGTGCACTTTATATACAAGTGCTGCACTCATGATATAGGCTGTTATAATATCATAGTTTGATAGAAACTTGCCATTGCATTATAATGTATTGCAATATGCACAGAACTTGGAGAAAGTAGGAGATATCTGAATGGACGCTGAAGCTCTTTTTCAGCTGTTTTACTGTGATTCATGCTTACATCCTGTTCAATATTGAGTAAACACGTAGTTATGATGAAAAGAATTTTATAGTGTTTGTATATTCGTAAAGAAAAAAGTGAGAAAGTAAAATAATTCACTATGACTTTAGCTGGATGCGGAAAAAGATATTTCTAAATGACATCAAACAAAAAGATCATGTTAATATCCTGACTTTTATTTGAACTTTGTTCAGTTATCAGTTTGGAAGAAAGCTCTTTATGATTTAGACGATTTATAAAGTGAACAGAATAATTGACTGGCCTCAAGTTGATGTAATAGCAACAATTGGATTTGACCGAGCAGCCATGTTGTATGTTTCAGGTGCGTGAATGGACAGAGGGCAAGGAGCGTAACATCCGCGCCCTGCTGTGTTCTCTCCACACTGTGCTGTGGGAGGGGGAGGATAAATGGAGAGAGTGTGGCATGCACCAACTGGTCACCCCGGACCAGGTCAAAAAGGTCTACCGCCGGGCTGTGCTCTCAGTCCACCCAGATAAGGTGAGATAGACTGGCACAGTATCTGGAGCTAGAAACAATGATTTCACAATTATTGGGAATAAACTCACTTTTAAAAATGTTAGTTCTAGCCATCAAGGTCGATCCTGACACAGGTCTTGTTTGGTAAGTTGTAGAATGTTTGTGCCATGCAGAAAGCACTGGGTACATTATGATTGTACTGCGGAAATGATGTTAATACTTAGTAAACAGTTGTCTTGGGCCGTCACAGTGTGCCCTCTCAAACTCAAACACTGTCCCTGGTGTATATACCTGACTGGGCGTTACACGTTTGTTTGCAGCTGAGCGGTCACCCCCAGGAGAACCTGGCTCGTCTCATCTTCATCGAGCTCAACGACGCCTGGTCAGAGTTTGAAAACTCGGGTATGAAAAGTCTCTACACTTGATTCCGGAATGGATGGATGACAATATTCCACTGGGACAGTTCATTCCAGTTTCTGTAGATGACACATTCCATCTGTGACACTCCCAAATGACAACCGTCACCAAACTATGACACTCCGACCTGTAACTGTCACCAAGGGCCGTGACAGCTGTAGTGACACACACTGGTGTGAACAAAGTAGAAACCGATGCAATCCTTGCTGTCTTGAATGTTACCTGTGTTATCGCAGCCTGTCTGTGACACTGTCTACTGATTCATTCGTTAGTTCTATATTTATTTTAGCCTCTGTACTTGTATCGAGTACTCAATTTCTTACTTTGCATTTCACCGCAGATCTTACATTCTGTGGCCTACTGTATGTATTGGTTGCTGTCTTTCCTTGGATTATCTTGTCATCTGCGGCTCTCTCGGTATGTATGCTGCTCCGTGGCAGACACTGTAACGTATCATAGTACATGATCTGTAGGTTAATGTCACTGTGTTAAATGTGGGAGCAAAACTACATGTTTACTAGAAACTGTGTTTCTTGTTAAAGGTTGTAGATTTTACAGACGCTGTTACAACTCTGTGTGGCTGTTTACTGTTGATGACTATTTATTACTGCTGCTGTTGTTGTTGAAGCTGTTTGATAGCAGAAACGTTTAGTTCAGTAATAATAACCCAGACAGAGGCTGGTAGACCACAGTTCTGAGAACTGTAGTCTGGATTCTCCGGGTTGAACAACAGTTACTAACAACAGTTATAGTACTAACAGTGGAACTGGGGGGGGGGGGGGGTAATCTGGTAAGAGATTGCATGTCCTCCAATAGCTGGTTGTGAAGTAGCACATCAACACCTAAATGTTTGTCATTTCATAAACGAAAGAGTGAGAAACATTTGGTGAATCATCAGAGGTCACACTGCAGACCACCAGTAGATTGGTGTTAGTTTGCTAGTCTATCTGATTAAAGAAATCTGGCATTTGTGTTTGCAAATGTATATATTAAAGCATTGAGAAAGTAAGAATCGGCCCATATAACAGCCTTGACCGATATCTATGTCTGGTCAACCAGTGTTTGTGAGATTTGCCAGTGGACTGAAACACTATGAAGTGAAACTGGAGGTGAAATGTAGGTTGGATTTTAACTTAACTCTGAACTTGGAGTTGTTGCAATGCTTTATCAGATGCTTTTGGTGGTTATGGTTGAAGTTAATTGCTCCTGCGTTATGCTTGAGGTGTTACTGGTAGTACCAATGGCTCTTACATATAGAATCTAAAGGCTCCAAAGCTTCTCTATTTATTCGTTGGCTGCAGTTGCTTTGGTTGTATGCTTAACTGCTACCTTGATCACGATCACATTATCTAAAAGTGAAAAACCTTGATATACTTTATTTTATACTTTTGCTAAAAATTGTCGACCTGTAACCGTTCTGTTACCATTTATAATGCTTTGCTGATTTCCACTATAAAGACTGATCTTTGCTAATGCCTATCAGAAATGAGATGAATGTTATAGAGGAGAGGGTGGAGTCACAAAATATATTTATTAACTATATCTAGTGTAGATAGCAGCCTGCCACACAATGCTATATTAAACCACTGGGTGGTTGTTGAGGTAATTCTATACAGCTGCCCTGTCAGATCGAGTGACTTCTGTTCTAGCTCTAATTGGTGTATTCTTTTACCCTGAAAATGAAGGGACCACATGAATTATTGAAATTTAAATTTTCCCACTTGAATTTGAGCTCTGTGTTGACAGAGTAGGACATGAATATTCATGTTTAGACTCAGATATTACTGTCGATAGAAAGTGGAAGCATAAATGATGTCAGATTGATTCTCAATGTGTCAATATAAACATGTAGCATCTATCTTATCTGTGCCGAGACGCCAGTGTTAGTGTCAAGTTATCGTTTCATGTCTCACACGTGGCAGATTATCTTCACTAGCAGTGTTGTACCACTGTTACGTTTATCAGTATTCCTTTACCAGGTATATATGTATTATACATTAATTCCAATGTAAAGTGATTGCGATGGGAGTGCCTGAGTTACTGTGAGTATGATCTATTGTGTGAGTGTTCTCAACCTTGGGTAGCAGTATCCCAGTAGTTTGACATACTGTGGTTCCTGCTGGCTATTCCCAGTCCCTCAAAACTGCTCTCAAGACCAAATAGGTTTTCAACACAACAGTGATATTCTTTGTGGTTACATTATGTTAATGAATTAAACCGAAATGTCTTTGTGAAAATAGAAATAAAGCTTGATTTTCTATGTGAAGCCTGGGGAACTCCAGCTGAGATTAACAAATAACCGTGTTTAAGTGATAACAGTAGTATACCGGGCAAATAAACCTTTGGATTGTGATGTCGTATCTAAATGTGAAAATGTGTTCAATTTAATTCCATTAATCACCTTGGCAACCCTTGTCTTTTCAATACTTATGGTGAGTTCCAGACTCAGGCCATTTGTGCGAATTGTTGAATACGTGTCACAAACGTGCACACCTATTATTCTGTTGTAGGAAAACAAAGTCTTATCCATATCCAGTCTTCAGCCTGGTAGCCGAATAATTTCTTTCTCCGATTCATAGATTTTATCCAATTCTCTCCTTTTACTGTGTAGCTTGTCTGACGATGCACATAATGTAGGGATGCAAGATATTGTACCGCATAGCAGACTTTATTATATAAACTACCAACGATGTTGTGATTAATGATATAATTGTAGACTTATCTAGTAAGTTAGTGTGAATGGTGCTTAGAGGGATAAACCTTATACATGCCTGTCTCGGGAGAGATGTCTAAAGCATTCCAGGTTTTAGTGATTCTGGAACAATATTCCACAGTAGGAGTTCAGAGTGGGAGTTCTGGAACATATATCTATATTTAAGTTTTGACTTTAGTCTCAGCCAATCAGTGATGAGATTGCAGACTTAAAGTCGGAACTTTGTCACAAAAGATTTTTCAGCGAGAGCTCCCGCCCGGTAGTTTCTCGTGGCAATGTACGCTCCAGCTGAGAGAAGCTGCTAGTCCATATAGAGAGGGTAGTCGCTGGTAGTCAATCCTACCATGTGCTGCAATAAAGGTAATTATAGTACATATTAAGGTGTTGCCGTATTTTCTTTTTATCCAAAGTGGTACCGTGGGATACCCAGCGCTGGGACCGTTATCATTAAGTGCCAGTGCAGTGTGTGCACCCAGTAACTGCATACTGTATGATGAGATTACAGATGTAATCACTACACAAAATACAGGGTAGGAGCCTGGGCAAGGGAAAGGAACAGAGTAACATAACTCAAATTCTTGTTGGGGTATGAACATATTTTTATACAAACAGAAAATTATGCGCACAAGTAGACAGTGCTCTGGTACATAGCAATGTGAAGGATAACAAAAACCAACTGCGAGATTTCGCAAGTTTGCAGTGTCAGCCTTAAAGCATAGATGCCCTATTCCCTGTTGAGAAATCTTGCTGACAATTTCCTTGCCTTTGAAATCTGCTGCCCCAAGCCCAGGTAGAAATGTTCCCTGGCTGTTTATTTCAAAGTCCAATAACGTATTGTTGACTGTAGCGTGGTGGCTGTGTAATCCACGTCTACCCCAAGGGTGTGATTTGTGGGGCGATAACTCCGTTACTGACATGCAATATCAGTGACTTTCTAACAGTTGCCATTCAGTTGTCCTGATAATATACACTGCATCCTCGCCACACAAAACCATGCATAAGGTAGTTGCATTTAAAAGCTTGAACCGGTTACATAGTGGCTGTCCTAGTTTCTTTATACTGAAATTCATACACAAACAACCATTCCAATTGTAGAATGCATGTTACATGTAGTAAGAATTGTTCTTTTCATAGACCTCCTGAATATTTCCATACCCACACACGGAGGCAGTGTGTCCGCTACCATTGTTCATCTACATACGATCCTAATGGCAGTCTACGCAGTCAACATCCTCTCAGAGTTGTAGGATGTCTCATTTTCCAGTACAGGAAATGCAGCAATTGTTTGTAGACATCAGCCAGTCTATCTTCTTGACTCATTCGGGTCGGTACATCATGTACTATGTCACTAGCTGAGCATCAAGTCTGTTTTTGACCTCCTGCAAGGTGTGGCGAAGCCTTGAGGGATCGTTGAAGAAATACACAAACAATTCTCTTTCCCTGGCCTGAAGAAAATCGGTTTTCAATTTCTGAAACATATTGGATGAGCCAGTGTTATCTGGAAATGCTTAAAAATTCATATTTATACGTTGCTATGAATTGACTATTGAATCTCAATTCATTTCCATCACCATGGAAGAAATGTTGACAGATAAAAATTTGTTCTATGACTGTAAGTGAAAAAGATTTTCAAAAGCGGAAAACACATTCCAACCTGCTCTAAAGGCCACCTGTATATAAAGACCACCTGTCTATAAAGACTTCATTGTACAGGTCCCCAGGGCAATACCTTCCATGTTATTGACCCTGCATATAAAGACCACCTGTGTATAAGGACCACATATTGTTGGATATCATCAATATTAACATCTGCAAAATATACTGGATACATATTGATGTATGAAAGGACTGTGTCTTCATCTTCTGAGTTCTCCAACCTGCATGGATGCCAAATTAACTACAGTGGTCCCTCTCTTAGCGGCCACTCTCGACAAACTGGGTTTCCTCTAGGCTCAATTTTTCTTTAGTAAGTGTGGCTAAGAGGTCATATTTTCCTTTAGCCACATTGGCTAAAATCCCCAAAAATTAATAGCCATATTTTCTAGACCAATCTGTTTTTGTGGCTGTACCAGATAGAGCCTTGTAGCATAAACATATGTCTAAATGTTTTCTTTAAGTAGTAGTAG
>JAAUYG010197621.1_pt1 | contig 11655 bp, 10 predicted proteins | sample 7278091 | NCBI WGS metagenome assembly JAAUYG01 (sample SAMN14350201, study PRJNA611818) | marine sediment metagenome | isolation source: surface marine sediment (0.6m) | place: French Polynesia: Moorea | collected 2018-08 | reverse complement strand
GGGGGGGGCTGAGCCCATAGCCTAATGGCTAGATATTCCGCCCGGGGCACGGGAGGCCGGTGTTACAGGAATGTAGGTCCGCCGGGATGGTGGTCCTACAGACCACTGTTGCTAGGAACGGTGGTCCTAGGACCTACAATTCTAGAAATGTAGGTCCCACCAGACCACTGTTTCTGGTAACGTTGGTCCGGGACGGACCTACAAACATTAAAATGATCGGACTACCATAACTGCGGACCTCCGTCCCTGTGACCTTATGGGATCCACCGTGATCACCGGGATCCACCACCTGGTACCAAAGACCTAAATAAACAACAAGAGGGCCATGGGCCTTTACCTTCTGCTTATTATAACAACAATGACAGCAGCGGTACGTCCATGTACATTGTCATGAGTGACAGATGAAAGCATTACACAAATGTATCACCCTAATATGAGACAAGCGTACCAAAATGATCCCAAATTACCTTGAACGACAAATGGACAAAGGCTCTCCATATAGGTTATTAGTGTTACTGGGTCCCAAATAAATCCATTACAATTTATGACTGATTTCGATTTACCGGCCTTTTTCAGACAAGTACACCAGATGACGCCCAATGACCTTGAACACTAAGATGTCAGAGGCATCCCATTTATGTTTATTTATTTATTTATTTATTTATTTATTTATTTATTTATTTATTTATTTATACTGGGTAGGCCATATGTTTTACAAGTGCCTACCAGAGTCGCAAATTGGTATCCGTTTTGCTGTACTGTCCAGTCGTTTTCGAGTTACAGACCATTTTGAGACTATTGCACTGAATATTTTTCAAAATGACATTGAACACTGCGAGGTCAAAGGCGCTCGGTATATGTCCCACTATTACCCCCGTCCCAAATTTCACTCCATTGTGCTTTACGGCCAGCCGTTTTCATGTTACAAGCCAGTTTGCGACAAGTGCGTCGAATGACCCCAATTTTTTCTTGAACACTTACTAGGTCAAAGGTTCTCACACGGTTTTTACTAGTAACCTTGAGTCTCAAATTCCAATCCATTTCACTCTCCATTTCGTTTGCCAGTTGCAGGGCATTTTAAGAAGAGTTCACCGAAGCACCCCAATGCCAAACCTTTTCAAGTCACATAGGGCAAAGAAACTTTTTGCCCTATGCTAAACTTTTTCAAGTTACAGATCATTTCGAGACATCTGCGACGAATAACACCCAATGACCACAAGAACTAAGAGGTTAAGGGTACATCATATTCCACTAGTACCCCAAGACTGGTGGAATATGATGTCGTGTTTACCAAACAGAAGTGCAAGACACTAATCTCAGGATACCCTAAAACTCAGGATTAGTCAGAAGTGTCCCTTATTGTGATACCGCACTACTTTGGATGCATTAACCTACACAGACGGGAGGCATATCAGTGTAATTGTGTTTCTGGTCTTTGTTTATTTTAAACAATCGTACCATCATTCTGTCTTGATTGTTGTATCATTCATATAATATTGTTCTTGTATTAAATCTTAATTTCCACCCGAGAGTTATTTTTAATAATAAATATTTTAACTTTACTTTGGTGACCTTCTGTCATTCTGTCATGATTCTGTGACGTTCTGCAACGCACAGCAAAAGAAAGAATCCCTGGTGTAAAATATCCATCTACAACCTACATCATTTGAGGTATTTCTATGAATAATAAAGGAGTAACAGGCCTAAGAAAATTGTGTATTTTTCAATCTGTGACAACTGATGAAAATGTGAATTTGGGGGTGTATCCAGAAATTGATCCAGAAAACATAGCATATCCCGATTTATTTACAGTTAAATACCCATTCCGTACACTAGGCACAACAAGAGTTAAAAAGTACAATTAAGTCAGGTTGTGGGGCAGGGGGTGCACGAGGATTTTATCAGGCCCACGGACAACTAATGACACTATAGGAAATTGGCTTTAATGTAAAACGCTAAATGAAAATTCTCTTGGCCAGAAATAGTCTACAAAGTAATCGAACGAGCAGCTTTTTTTCCGTCAATACTAAGGCTCCGCACCATAGTTACCAAGCATACCCCCTTCCAATATACCATTTTGAACTCTAGGCAGAGACTGAATATGATTCAGGCAAACTCGGTTGTCCACTTCCAAGGCATGGGACTCACCATCGCTTTACTGTGCCACAGTTTCAGCACCATACGTGTTTTTTGGCATTAAGACATGCTTGCAAATTTTAGCGGTAAAATGCTGATAATTTAAGAAATAATAATAGAAAATACCACAATTAACAACCCATAAAACAACCACCTTTGGAATAACAGGTGGATATCTAGTTCATGTACTTTATACAACATGTATAACCCAGGGGCAAGGGTTGAACCCTGTCTTACGGATTGTTTGATCTGAACATTCCTAGACACTTTACCATTTAACACTACATTTACCACCATATATTGACAAAAAATATACAAAGACAAACACCAGTCTTACCCAACACCCACATGATATAGTTTGTAGAACAGGCCATCGTGTCAGTATCAAAAGCAGTTGACGAGTCTAGTAGACACATATAAACTTAATTCAGACTCTCGATGTTGTAACTAACCTATTGTTGTAATTCAAATGACGTGAAAAGACTACATAGCTGCAAACTTTTCTGATATAATGGTTCTGATTTACATATGTTGTTTTATCAGTAAAGATTCAATTAACCTAGGATTGGCAAAAACGAAATTCCTCTATTTTTACAGTCATAATTATTTGCTGCCTTTTCCTTTGAGCGAAGTGCTGATCAGGCCTCTTTTCATAACCTAAGCATTATATGCGCCACTGAACATATTTGTGACACATCAAGCAATTTGGCATCCACCAAATGTTAAACGCTCGTTAATTAATCCACCATCTTAACCTTTCTTACCATGTTTCAATCTCAAAATTTCTCTGCGAACCTCATTCACAGTTAGCATATTTACTTACCCCATAACCCAATCTTCTCCTCAACGCCGGACTGGTGCTATCGACATTACTTACTATATTTTGACTTACGTCACTTATCTCAGCAATGTAATCGCTAATAATCTGATAAAGCAGTGATTTAAGTCAAAACTAGACTGAAGTAGCTTGGAGAACTTCAGTCTTGGTATGTTAGCAGTAATGGACAACGAAGATTGCACAGCAGTGTTACACTAGAGCAGCGGTAGCTAGAGCATCTCAGAATTAAGAGCACTGTGGCCGTAGCAGTAGGCAGTCTTAATCCTGTCGTCACACTGTTGTAAATCCCTCCTCACTTTATTTTCACATATGTTCTCGTGTCATACAGATCTTTTGCGGGCTTAAATGGCTCTTTAATAATATCGAACTTGATGAAGCAGAAAGGCCTAGGAATCACCCCGAATGTGAAAGCCTGGCACCTTTGATCTTCCGTACATTTCTTGGCGCACATGTCCAGATTCTGATCGTAAAGACCTGAAACTTTGCCTTCGACGAGTCCATCATAGCGTGTATATCCTTGTATTAACTTGCCACCATCTGTAAATAAACAATACATTGATACAAAATGGTATCTATTTTTTTTTTCATAAATAAATGAACATCACATAACTTATAAAGTACTAGGACACTAAAGGGAAACTATGTCCTAGGTTCGCAGGTGCCAGGCCCAATTCCGCGATCTCAGTAACGTTCGTTGTATCTGTATGTGTATAGTTAGTTCAGTTTGCATCATAATAATATGCAACAAACTATATTCCATGCCAAAATAAACTCAGAACACGCAGAGAATCCCAGCCTGACTATATACAATAGACAGCCATCGTTTAGAGGCTTTTGTATAAACATGTATTTATTTATAGAGCTTTACAACACGTATAATGCAGATATGTGCTACCTCTCTTAACACACAGAGTATTGAGGTAGGTCGGTGGAGAGGTTAACAATGTGGTCAACGAAACAAACAAAGGACAGGTGGATTATATGGCGAACCACTGTGAGTTTACAACATATTGTGCCATTACATCAAACAACTGCAAATTTACATCCGGCAGAAGGATCCTTGAGCCATTTAATGCATTTGATGCAGCTCGGACGAAAATTGGCGAGTAGAGGACAAAACCTTGGTTAGGAAGATTTTTCAATATCTGGAATACCCTGGACAAAAGTGTGGTGCATGGGGTGACCAGGGCCGGGCTAACTAGAAAGTAACTATAAGTATTTTCCGCTCTCATTTTATACAGAGGACATGTATTGTCATTAATGAATTATTATATTTACGTCTTTGAGCGTTTAATGCACTGAGACCCACCCGCCTTTTGCGTGATGATCAGATGCTTGGCCTGAAGTTTTGTTATAAATAAGTTGCACAAATTAGATAGGTGACATAGCTGTTGACAAAGTTTTGTTCGAACAGTTTATTACTGTTGGATTGTCTGATATTCAGGTCCAGCTTGTTCCAATCATCTAATATCCGCCAAAAGAACGCATTTTTAATACAGGATTTATTCGTGTGTCGAATTGAGAAATTATCCCTTCCTTGGAGAGTATAGCGGGTGCGCTGACTCACAAAAGGCGGAAGTAATTGTTTAGGTACTGGAGTGCAGGGCTGTGAAGAATATTTTGTAGACTGAGATGACATAGGCTGAAGTAGTTCCGAATGACTAATGTCTCAATCGTTTAGACTTGTTATAGGTGACCGCGTGTACATGTATCACTTGACAGGAAACCAAAATATATAGTATCCGAGGTTACGAAAGTATACCGGGAAAATATCATTGTTCTGTTTCGCCTGTGCTCTAAAGATCTGGAAATTGAAGCAGTGTTGCAAAATGTTGACTCATATTCCTGGGAAAGTTTCGGGGGTAGTCAGTATATAAGCAAAGTGGGTTGTGAAACAGGGAGACCCTTGTCATGCATGAAAAAGAGGTTAGTTACTGTACCGCACTACAGAAGATAATGAGATCGCTGAGTATGTGAGCAATACTGTGACTCCCAAGGTTCATAGGGTCTCCTGCTATTTCTGTTATAAGGGCTTGGTGCGAGTGACTTTAATAATATAAGTTTGACGTTTCAATGTTACCCCAGATAAAATTCAATAGTGACTGTATTCCGCCTATCATTTCCCATTAGCGTTTGATAGTAATTGTTTCAAAACTCCTGTCTGAGATAAAGCGCGCGAAATATGAGCGACCTTGACTTCGACCTTGAAGGCTAATCCAAACCAAACCCAATGGCGTCTGAAAGCAAGAAAACCTAGAACAGCTGCTCTATGGTTAATTGCCGCAAACCAAGTTTATCCATGTGAAATCACTATTAATAATCTTTCGCTTCGATATTTTAGTACTTACTTGGACATCGCCGTTTATATAATTACGTATAACGATCACGGGATTATATACCTTTTACTGTAGGGGCCCTGTGTATTTCCTTCCGAAAAGTTGTTGCTCCTTTCCATGGTCGTATTGAAGCACACGGTTCATCCAAAAGGTGACAGTGATCGTCGATGTCATCATAATATACAAAACCCCGGCAACTGGCGTTAATGTCACATCGGAACTGACAGGTGACCAAGGACAGCTCTAAACGTAAGCTATTCCTACCAGGATAACACTCCCCTGCAGTCTGGTTATACACAGCAGATACATCTGGCATATTGTAGGGGAGATTGGACACTGGAATGACCCATAAAACGCTAGCTCATTATCTGATTTGAATGAGTTAATAAATTAGTAACCTATAAATTAATATTCATTATGACTAAATTAATTCATTAAATGGAATACGTCTGTACTTTTGACATGTACAAATTCAAAATCACCACTGTTAGCACCATTGCCACACTCGAATACACGTTTGCCGGTGGCTACATACTAAAGGCAGTTGAATGATGTACGTTATTCCACTGCCTGGTACTTATAATATGATCTTAACGGTTTACCGTCCAGCCGTACGTGCAACCAGGTGTACAGTGGTCGTGTCTGGGGGACGTCTCCTACCAGAGTGTATGCCAGGCTGCTCAAGCCATCAACCATGGCCTTATTTCTGTGTCCATTGATCCTATTGGACGAAATAAATACGTCCTGTATACTTACTACCCATATATTATTTTCTCAATTATTTAGGCTACTCACCAATTAAAGATGCAGTTAGTACGTTAGTGTGCTGAATTGTCACTCATGTCCATCCTTTGCCTTTATTTCGTTCGGGAAAACGAAGCATTATAATCATCTTCAGAGCGGCTAACTGTTAACCGAAACAGGCAGAAATTTGAGCTTCAGGGGTAAGTGGCCTTGAATTACTTTTAAAAATTAACACTTTAAGATAATTTTGGGGTCATTTTGTGTATTTACGATTTTTCAGAAAATTCGATCCACCTCACGCAGTTCCGAGTCTTTCCAACCAACCTTTTTCTTTTTGCGGACGTTTCATGTGACAGTCCACACACAATTTACTTATGTGAATTTAGACATTTAAAATAAAACGGTAAAAAAAAGAAAGATTGAAATTTAGCATTATGGCCAATTGGAGAATGAAAACGTGTGATTAGTGCACAAGCTCGTAAAGGTAGGAAATTGTTGCTTATTGCTTAACTTAGTAATCAAGCAAAAATTTCAACGTCCATGGACCTCTTGTTTGCATAATAATGCAATTAGGAAATATTCAAGTCTAGTCCTTGCGAAGTGCCTTAAACGTTTCAACTTGATTGTCAACTTGTTGTCAAGAAATATTACAAAAAGTCTATCTCAACGTTACTCAACTCAAGTTTACAGATCTTTTGTCTATACGTCTATACCATGCTCTCTATGCAACTGTTTACACTTTTCACCCAATGTGCCTCACTATAGAATGGTGCAGCTGAATTTCTAACTAAGCCAATTGTGTATCGTGTAATCAAGTCTATAGAATGATAATGGGAAGGAGTCAAGTGCACTAATGTTTTTGTTAACTTATACCACCGATTTTAATTATTTTTATCCATCTTATCTTATCTTTTCTTATCTTAGAATACATTTTGTAATAGGCTCACCAAATATAGATTATATTATAGTAATCGATCAAATTTCCGTCACTATATAATACATTTTGTAATAGGCTCAACAAGTATAAATTATATTATATCAATCAATCAAGCGATCAATTAACCAATCATATTAATCCATCAATCAATGAATAAATAAATAAATAAAAATTACATTTTGCTGAATACACTTACAGCTGTCCATTTAACCATCCATTTGCATTGCCATCATCTCGGCTGTGTGGAAGAGTGGTATAGGAGGCCAACGGGGGACGTTTGACGAGTAGATTCTGGCTAGTTACTCTGGATCATGGCAAACTTTCTAGCATATCAACCAAACCAACTTAACAACATACATGATAATGGCTGACTTGAAGGCATTAGACCTAAACAATTTGATATATCTTTATATTTATATTTGATAAAAGCATGACTAACAATGAAAACCAACGTGAAGGTATGCAAGCAAAATTTCCGCAGCACTTGCCATGACACTCCTGTAGGAGAAATTGGCCTTGGAAAGTTTAATTTGGAGCATTTGGGGGTTCTTTTGTACAACTTTAGAATCACCAAAGTGTTACAAAGCCTATGCACATTTTAAAAGTTCTATTTGCACATTTTCGTGTAGGTATAACCATCACACATAGTATACCCTAAGTCATAGATAGCATGTAAATGTAACAATTTATCATTATTATTGATAGTTAATATATCATAATATCATGTTATAAATTTGTCAAGAAAGCACGGTCAAAGAGGCAGATGAAGTTCAACAGATTATTCCACCTAGTAACATTATTTTGGGTGATGTAATGGTTATTTTAGAATACTTTCAAAGATTACTGAATTTATTTCCAAAATAACAAAATAACCTTTGTCCCTTGCAATAATAATAATTGTAATAATTTTAATTCAATTAATAATTATCAAAATATAGTAACAATTATAATAATTATGAAACGATTTATCCTTTATACTTGCCTGACTATGAAGTCGTCGTCTTCATTCCCCCATCCGAAAAATTCGTTGGAAAACCCATTGACCTTCCGGAAGTCTCGTGACGTCATTAAAATTGCCCCACCGAAAAACGTGCTGTATAACAGCCTGGAGACAGACGCATGATTTGAACCCAGATTTGTAGTAAATAGGATTTTTGGAAACAAATATAAATGTTTCTTTCTTAAAATGCTTTGTTTCGGTTTAATTTTCAGCACAAAGACATTGACAAGAGTACAAACAGAGAAGTTCATTGAAACGCAGTGCTAAGATGCGCGTACGTTTTTATTTGAAACAATTCTGATTTCACTACAGGCTGTTAAGTAATATTAACACTGATGTGGGTTCTTACTTATAATGCGACTTATCGTATGCCCAACCGTAATGGAGTGCCTCCCCTTGCACACAGTGCAGAATGGCCCGCTCGTCTTCCATTAGGTAATCTACGTCATGGAACATGACGCAATCAGACGGAAATAGCTTCTGAGATTCCAGAAATCCGGCATTCATCATGGCGGCTTTGTTGAAAATGTTTGGCCATGCCTAATAAATAGAAAGGGTTACCATGTGACTGCTTTGTGTACATCAAAATACCTGAGCTATTCGAGCACTAAATTTATTGTGGACGATTTAGGAAAGGATGTAATAAGTTCACTGCGTTGGGTTAAGTAATATCTTGTGCCGTTTACGATAATGGTATGTTACAGATTCAGTGGTTTCTATGAAAAATGATCTGTTTTAAGCCCCTTTGCTACACAAGCGTTGCTGCATGAACAGTTCGTGGATGTTATGTACGCTGTCGCAGTAGTACCACCAAAGTTTGAAATCCCACAATACAAGGATAACGAGGAACAGTTTGATCAACTTAATAAGCATATAAAATAACTGCCAACGTCGCCCTCAATGTCAGGCGACGTTGGAGAAATTGGGATCTTGAAGACGACGACTTCATAGTCAGGCAAGTATAAAGGATAATTGGGATCTACTTTTGTGCTCGTGACATTTGTGGAGCGACCTCAGTAGTGGAAGTAAGCAAACTGAAAAGTAAATCCACGTGATTAATTATATTTCGTGCATCATTTGAGTAAAAGAAAAAGGAGAGTAAAATATACATACAACGTTGGCTATTTTTGTGTAACTGTTATGGTCCCAGGACTACGGAAGTCCTGAGACGCCACATAAAGAAAAAGGTCACCGAAGTCGAAGCTACGACATATACACTACACAAAAATAGTTAAGGATATTACATATCTTTAACTTTTTATGTAGTTCATATATGCTATGCGTGCATGTGTAGCATATATGAATTACACAAAAATTTAAATATCCTTAACTGTTTTTGTGTAGTGTATGTCGTAGCTAACCAAAGTTAAAGCTACGACATAAGGTTGAGGGTCGCGTATGCTTAACTTTCTCTTGTCCAATCATGTACAACTATTTGGAACACGTGACTAAAGACTAATGCAAACCCTCATTGAAAATGTTGGGTACCTTTGACCTTTTACAGTTCAATGTCGCTTTGGAGTCATTCTGGGCATGGTGGGCTTTAACCGATCAAAGGTTAATTGACCGGTTAGAGAATGCCAATGAACGAGCAGCGGGATTGCCGCAGAACACGCAACGCCAGGTGTCGGGTTGTCAGAGAGGGCAGACGTCAGTTACGAAAAGTTACCCATATACGACATATTGATGTCGTTCGACTTTTATGTCGTAGCTTCGACTTTGGTAATTTTTTTCTTTATGTGGCGGTTCAGGGCTTCCGTACAGGACAAATGATGCCAAAAAGAAAAAACAAACATAGTAAGTGGTATTCCATCTATATAAAAACTGTATACTACAAATCGAAGAATGTACGAACGTCTAATTCATTGTCCCTCACCCGTGGTATTATTCAGACATTGTAAATGGTCAAATCTGATGTATATTGTGGTCTGGTCGACCGCCTTATTATTTATTTATTTATTTATTTATTTATTTATTTATTTATTTATTTATTTATTTATTTATTTATTTATTTATTTATTTATTTATTCACTCATTCAGTGATTGATTGCTTTATTGATTTATTGATTTCACAGTCAAGCCACAGTCAAGCTCTGGTTGACTGTGTCAGCAAAGCTAATAGCAATGCGCGGGCGTCCGTCGTCCGTCCGTAAAACCCGTTTTCTCTGTAACCGCCAAGAGAATTAATGCGAATTTTGGTTGAAAGTGGCTAACACAATATGCCCAGGCCATCTTATTTGGTTCAAAACTGTTGATTTTTGTGTGTGTGCTTTTTTTATTTGTTTGTTTGTTTGTTTGTTTGTTTTTTGTTTTGTTTTTTCGTTTTCTGTAACAGGGGACCATATGAGAGTGGACATTTCAAAACTACTTCTGATTCAGTCTTCTTCATCTGATTTCAACCAAACTTCATGATGCATACCCTAGTTATGAGGCAGATACTGGTTATTAAATGTCTTGGCAATCCGCCAATTATTAAAGATTTTATGGGGCTTTGAAATATTTCTTATCACAGGACAACATGGAGCAGAAAACAATACTCCACCTACAGTTTTCTTCTGATTTCAGCAAAACTTTAAGATAAAATATGACAAATATCCCGGTAATAGGGAACAATCTTAGCGATCTGTGAAATATTACAAATTTGATGGCACCTTGAAACTTTAACATGAGAGTCAATGAGAAATCCTAAGATGTGAAATATCTCCAGAACGGCTAATCGTAGAGCGAAAAGGAAGGAAATTTGAAACACGGGTTTTTTATGAAGTATGTATTTTGGTACTTTTCATGTCAGATTGATTGAGGTCAGTTTCGGGGGGGGGAGGTCATTCGGTACACTTTTCAAAATGTCCGGTGTCAACGTTTCAATTGTCATATCTACTGCTGTCATCAAGCAGATCATCAAAGTCCATGGGCCTCTTGTTTTCTTTCCTTCATTCTTTCTTTGTTTCTTTATTTCTTTATTCTTTTGCTTACTGTCTTACTAACTCATTCATTCATTAAGTTATTCATTCGTTTATTGCGTTCTTTGTTGCCCATTTCAGAACAAACAGTTGTTATATACAGTTAAACCTGTCCTTAAGACCACCTGAGAAATAGGGACAACCTGTTAATTAAGGACACCTACTTCAGTCCCTACATCTATTTAGTACATAGAAATGAACCTGAGAAATAAGACCACCTCAGAATTCATGACAGTTTTTGGCAGTCCCTTGGGTGTCCCTAATTCCTAGGTTTCACAGTACTAGATATAATATTACGGTACCAGAAAGGATATAATACTTAAACGGAATGTATGAAAAGATCTTCTGCATATCTTCTGTAATAGGTTTAGGAATGATAACAATGTGAAAACATATGCAGTGTATCATATGAAAGATGTATTCAAAGAAAACTAAAAAATTAAATACATTACATTGGTTCAAAAAACTAAGAAAGGTTAAGTATTACCTACCTGTTCGACTACAAATATTCTGTACTCGATTAACTGTCTCTGGAGCAGCGGATGCATATGGAGAAGGAAGGCGCGGAGGAATTTCTCTCGATCTCTACACGTTACGATGATGGCCACTCGTCGCCTGGCAACGCATCCGGTCGGTTTGAAATAACCGCCAATGAGAGTGTCGGTATTTGCTAATTCTCGCGTGATCTGAGACCAGGTGGTGTT
>JAAUYG010028844.1_pt1:10000-11655 | contig 11655 bp, 6 predicted proteins | sample 7278091 | NCBI WGS metagenome assembly JAAUYG01 (sample SAMN14350201, study PRJNA611818) | marine sediment metagenome | isolation source: surface marine sediment (0.6m) | place: French Polynesia: Moorea | collected 2018-08 | reverse complement strand
TACTACTACTACTACTACTACTACTACTACTACTACTACTATTTCTACTACTAGTTCTACTACTACTATTACTACTTCTACTACTACTGCTACTACTACTACTACTACTACTTCTACTATACTTCTACTACTACTACTATTACTATTACTAGTACTACTACTACTACTACTACTACTGCTACTACTACTATTACTACTGCTGCCAGTACTACTATTACTACTACTATTACTACTGCTACTACTACTACTACTACTACTACTAGTACTACTACTACTACTACTTCTACAGCTGCTATTAGATTTCTCTCCTTTTGGAAGTGCATTTTGTGATTCACATTTGACCCCCAACCCCCAGACACTGCCTCTCGTAGTTTGAACAATACTCATTCGGTATCGTTATAGCATTGTAGTGTAAGAAACCTATCAGGCTTGATAAAAATAAAGTGTTAGCGACCGCCGACAGCTCTCGAGTTACTTGACACCTGATTATTGACTTTTACCCGAGGACAGACCCAGCAGTGGCAAACATCCTTTAGCAGTAACCTAATAGCTTTGCCTCAAAGCTTCGCTATTTCAAGTTTCCCCGTTACATGCAATGCTTGCAAGGTAACGATCGACTGGATGAATGGAACGATTGGCGGGGAGGAACATTTCAAAAGGGGGCTGTGAAATACGAGACAATGCTGCCACCAAGCGGAAAATTCTCACACCAATAAAAATTACTGCAACATTGATTGTGGCTTGCACGTTTGCTCATATGAAAGGCTGTAAAAGTTTGATTCACACGTCACTTCCGTCCCGGTTCCCCTCTCCGCCGTTATGACGTCACCGCCTCACCAATTCTACGCTTCTGTAGTGATTTTGTGTATTATAAATACATACCATGGGGTGATGAACTATTCTGATATCCGAGCCGATATCCAGCGGCAGGGAATGAGTTGACTGAGAACAGATGGAGCACAAAGTTGTGTTCTCGATTTGTTCTCAAACAACTGTCCGTGTTCATGTCAGATTGGGATCGAAATGCCACTTGAAATGACTTCTATAGGGGAGACGACAGTTGATAAAAGCCGGTCTCTAATACGCGCCGGGTGTACGAGGACACTGAATTTGAAAAATGCCTCTAATGATATGCATATAATAAACCCCTGCCTCCAATAGCAGCCGGGTCGAAGGCACGTCTGAACTTTATTGCCGCCGGCGCGCTTATTAGAAGTTTTACGGTAGATACAATATTTTCGTAACATAAACGTCAAGAGGTTACACAATCCGTTGCCACTGTGACGCATATTTATATTCATATCACCCATTTTAAATAACGCACATATATGTGAAGCACACATCAAGTAAACGTTCTGCAAAGGAGATAAAAGTTACCAAACCCACCACATGTTGTTTATACAATTTGATTAAAAGGCGCCTTGAATTCTGCTTGGTCACTTGCCAGATTTTATGGAGCAAGTTAGGTTCATGGCTAATAGCTAGGTATCTACTAGCTACATGTATGTAGCTGACGTAACTAATCTTAAAATTGACATTTGAAGGCCAAAATATCCTTAGACAAGAAATAAAGTAAATGTAAATTATTATGCTGACACTTGAGACAGAAAGGTACATGTACTTCATATGCGTTGTACTAATGTCCATGAGTTGCA
>JAAUYG010028844.1_pt1:0-7500 | contig 11655 bp, 6 predicted proteins | sample 7278091 | NCBI WGS metagenome assembly JAAUYG01 (sample SAMN14350201, study PRJNA611818) | marine sediment metagenome | isolation source: surface marine sediment (0.6m) | place: French Polynesia: Moorea | collected 2018-08 | reverse complement strand
TTAGAGACATAGCGTAATGCTTGTTTTTGTATCCGTTCTGGCTTTTTCATTTTCTCTGGGCTACCAAAATGCCATACAATCACACAATATTCAAATGGAGCTGCAATTAATGAATAAAAGAGCATTAATTTACACTCGGTGCTCATTGTTTTGAAAAGCCTTGATAAACCATTTAATTTCCTTCCTGCCTTACGGCATGTTTCGTCCACGTGAACATTCAAACCGAGTTGGCTGTCCTCATGTAAACCCAAGAGCTTATGTGCCGTAAAACTTCAATCAATCAATCATATCATGATGGACTGTGTCGAATTCGCTTATATACTAAGCCGTTTTTTCAATGTCAGAAACATGAAAGATCTCTTCGATTCAGTTACACCTTCAACAATCCTACTGTACGTAGAGCTATTGGAGTTTTTTCAAGATGTGACTTGACATCTTGAGTTGGACTTTGCACTCATTTGACCGTAACATTCTTTTCTAGTTAGACCCTGCTTAGACTCATAGTGCAGTTTACACCTGTTTTGGCACTGTATGACCCTTTTGGTGTTGATGTGCCGTTAAACTTTGATATCACACTCACACAACCGGTTGATTCTGTATAATACTTTCACCCACATCAATAGCCAATGGCCGCTCTGTATCAGGTCTTTCAAATACAATAAACTGGAATTTATCATTTTTTACTTTCATTTCATTCATACCGAACCAGATCACCAGTTTAGACGCAACATTAGCTGCTTCAGAACCCCCTGAATACTCGTGTCGTAACAGCAGGCTGTGTTATCATCTGCATTGTTAAAAATATCACACATATCCGATAAAACCAGTATTAACTCATTAGTATGAGCATTGTACGCAACAGGCCCAATTACACATTCCTTCGGGGTGCCTCTTCTTATAATTGGCTAAGAATAGTGGCTTTAAATGGCTTTAGGTAACTAGCTATAAGTTTACAAGACGTTCTGCTCAGACCATAGGCATACATCTTAGATACAAGCAGGTCATGTGGGAAGCAGTCAAAGGCCTTTGTCAGGTCAGTTAACAGTGCAATATCGTGCTCTAAAATATGTTTTTAATCATTTTAAATGTTATTACGATAGCTTAAGGCACCGTGCTAATTTCTCGTTGTTGTTAATCGTACAAGGAAAACTTTTATTGGAGGTGTATAAATCCTCTCATTCTTATGATCCTCAATATTTGTCTGAACTATTTAAGAAACAACAAAGGCATAACTATCCCACAAGAAATAGTAAAGCTCCTCTACAACCCAAATGAAATTCTACAACATATTGGTTATACCATTTTTAAGTATGAAGGAGCGCGAATGTGGAAATAGTTGAATGTGTCTTTAGAAGGGCCAAAGATTTTTTAAAATGGCATGAGAGATAACGTGTGTGAATGTAATAGTTTTAACTGTATTTTATGGATGTTGCGACGGTTTTGCGTATATTCGAATATACTTAAAGGTGTTTCACGGATTCTAAGTTGCATGCTTTTGCATATTTTATACTGTTGAGGATTTTTCTTTTTTTTTCTTCCCATCTTCGTTATACTTGTAAGGGGTTTGCCTCTTTTAGCTGTCTGTGGCGCCTTTGTGTCTGTATTTCAGCTGTGTCACTTTTTCCAGTCTTTCTGAAGACCTCAACATTTGCCGAGTCAATACACAGACGTCATGACAAATTGGTTACGGCTATTTCATGTTGTTGCCAATGTGTCGTTTAGCGTCTGGCTCAATACCAACTAATGCATCAACGTTTACAGGAAAGTGCTAAATTGCTCTGTCTGGCAGAGTAGACAGAGGGACGGCTAGGGTGATTCTGAAAGGGTGCCTGCCGATCTGTCCTGTATGGCATCTATCTCTGGTCAGAGAGCCACTGGGCTCTTTCTCCCTTTGCTCTGTAGCCGCCGGGTGCTTAACACGGCTAGAATCCTGGTGGTGTGAGGCTCAATATCAGGACTAATGACAATAGCATTAATAAGTTAATCCTTATGTCTGCTATCTGACAGTGTACACCAGGAGAGCCAATGTCATCAGGTCCTGCTGTCATCAAGTCATTGCTGATTTGAGTAGCAACTTTGAGGAAAGATGCCTTTCCATTCCTCATATTTCCGGATCATGTTTACTTTTTGTCACTTATTTTTGTTGTTGTTGTTTTTTTCTTTTCAAAATATTTCAATACAGGGAATAACATACTTGTAAAGACTTAAGTACTTCTACCAGAAGTTTAGACACAGGTTTTTTGTATATTTCAGCCAGTCTTTATTGTATAGCAGAAACTGTAGAATGAGGAAATGCAATGTTGGTACATTTGCTCCCAGTGTCCGGTTTAACACCATAACAGAGATATAGAGTAGTAATCACTATGGAATACCGGGTGTTATATTTCTTTGTAAAAGTTCAGCCATATTTAAGTTATGCAAACAAGTGGGCACTTCTTTTGGTATCAGCTGTAAATGTCGTTCACAATTTTTATCTTTATAAAATGCAGGCCTCGGCGCAGTTTGCGCTAGTCATCAATGGGCACACATAATACTACAAACAGATTATAAAAATGTGCTAGACCAACGAGTATGGGTAAATGTTATATATTTTAAAGAAATCCTTCCCTACTCGTTTTACTGCTCGCCTTCCCCCCTCTACCGTTGTTGCTGCTCCTCCTTCTCTTCCCCCTCCAATCATCCTAATACTACTACTGCTACTACCGCTGCTACGACTGTTACTACTGCTACTGGTACTACTACGAATGCTACTACTGTTACTGCTACTACTAGAACTGTTACTACTGTTGCTATTACTACTACTACTACTACTACTACTACTACTACTACTACTACTACTACTGCTATTACTACTACTACTACTACTACTACTACTACTACTACTACTACTACTACTACTACTTGCTTTGCTGTTACGTGATGCTTCAGCTTCTGTCACATTACTCTGTACGTAACAGTTCTGTTACGTACGGAACTTTAAGCGTAACGTAACTGCAAAGGAAGTCCGAACCCGCCCCGGTGTGAATTGTTGAGCTACTTTAACGAGTATTCTGGCCGGCATTCCGTCTCTGACGTAGACAAATGACGTAGAAATTCCCGCCAAACCAATTTGTAGCCCGCCCTCATACTTCACACTTTCCGCGGACTGCTTGCTTTCGCCATTCTCTCGGGTTCTTTGTAAACGAATTGCCTAACACGGCTCTCCTTGGACTGTCGTGTCCAGTACGTACGTCTGACAGGTCGCCAGAGGTGCCGCTCGTGCTGATTTGTCACTGTCGCTAGGACACCGCGTGCTGTGTAGCAACCAATTTGTCAGCCCACCTTAGCATAGGCGCCCCTTAATTCATCAACGCCTCCCACCAGAGGAAAAAAGTTCATCGTGAAAGAAACGAACGGGTACAAGGAGCACCCCTGGCTTGTAATACATCATAGATAGGACAAAGGAAGAACACGAGGCTGCTATTTGTAATATGAAACTTGGGACAGACTCTAACTTATTTTCATTTACCCCACCATATGCTAGTTCTACCCTTTTGCTGTTAGGGGCAAAAGCGCATTTACAACAAAGCCCAATATAACATTCCTGGGGTGTGGGGGAGGTGCTGTGGATATGGAAATACCGGGACCTCTTCTGTTTCTTATTCCTCTGGTTCGTCGTCGTCATGATCATTATCATCATCATCATCGTCATCTTCTTCTTCTTCTTCTTCTTCTTCTTCTTCTTCTTCGCCGTCGTCTTTGTTTTCTTGATAAACTGTTGAGAAAGCATATTGGGTAAGTTGTAACAATTCACCGGGAATGTGTCTATTCCTTTTCTCATCCTATTTCCAATTAAACTCTCAGAAATATATGTATGGCCCCATATAGGTTGCTGAATTTAAACCAATAAATTGACTCTTGTAATTCATCTGTAGACCCCACCGACACCCCTACCCCACCCTCACACACTCCACCTTCGTGTAGGCCGGCTGACGTGGTATCCCTCTGGCTCTGTATTCAAAGTGAAAATAGATATTTTGACACTCTTTTTGGGTATTCCCGCTGGAGTTGACGTTATTCCTGCCGTTAGGTCTCTCTCGTTAGCATTCTGGACGGCCCAAATACATCACCTTTTCTCGCAACTCACTTCCGGACACACGGGGAAGGTACTTCCGGAAGTTGCCGCTACTCGGAATAATCACGTCATTAATAACTGACGTACTGGGACCAGCCCAGGAGCAGACCACCCGCCCAGCACAACCACCATTGTCGTGAACGTAAATATAAACTTTAGCGATTTGTTAACAGTTATAGCTAGTTGTGAAAATGCGTTTTCAGATGATCATCTGCACAGGCTTGCATTGGACTGTTTATTAAGGCCTACGGATAGCTAGTGCTTGTTCTAACTTAAAGTTACCATTGTAATCGACACGAACCTCACTTTCGTCTTTACCTCTGGTTGACTGTGCCATTTTCGAAGTTTTGACGACTTTCTTTTTTTTTTGTAGTTTTTGTTAACATCGGGCACTATGTCAGCAAACATTTCAAAACATTACTCTTATAAATCGCACTCGAAAATGAATGAAAGTACTAACAAAAGTACTGTTTTGGATTCTGGAAATTTTACGAATTTAAAGACTTGGAGTGTGTCAACACACCTGATATCGTGGCACGGGCGTCTGTCGTCGGTCGCCATCGTCTGAAAAAAATTCTCTTAAGCCGTTCAGCAAATTAATTCCAAATTTTGGAGAAAGGGTATCCACTATATCTAAAGAAAACATAATTTTGGTGTTTGTTTTTATCTCTGCTTGTGCTACATCGCAGCATAGCTTTTGTCATGGCGCGAGCCTCCGTCGTCTTCCGTCTGTCCATCTGTAAAAGCTGTTTCTTTCTTTGTTTTTTTTTTAAGTGTCCAAAGTAATTTTGTGGTCGTTTTGGTGCATTTCCGATTTCTCCAATTTTCCACAACGTTGTATATCGGTAGTAGAGCAAAACGAACTGGAATATGGGCCTCGAGGTTAGTGTATAAGGGGTACTTTTTACTTCTAAGTGTTCAAGTTCAGTTTGGGGTCATTCGGTGCATTTCCGATTTTTTACGACCTTGTATCTCGGAAACGGCTACTCAGCCAAATGTGGGCGCCTGAGGTAAGTATTTAGTGTATATAGAGTACTTTTGACTGTTAAGTGTTCAAATTCAGTTTGGAGTCATTCGGTGCATTTCCGATTTTTCACGACCATGTATCTCGGAAACGGCTAGCCATAGAGCGTCATTCGTTTTTGGACCCCGGTGTATATGGGGTACCTTTGACTGTTAAGTGTTCAAGGTCAGCCTGAGGTCATTCGGTACATATTTCCGACATTTCTGATTTTATTTTCAACAAGCTTGTTGTATCTCAAAAACGCCTGCTCGTACAGCCAAACGGACCCACATTTGGGCATCGGGGGCAGTTACTTAGGGTATGTGGGCTACTCTTGACTCTAAAGTGTTCAAGGTCAGTCTAAGGTAATTAAAATAGTACTTTAAATGATTATTTTATGCAGTTGTCTCAAAATGCCAATGCTGGTACATTTGTTTAATATTTTTTGTGCTTAGTGCTGTCATCAAGTTGATCGTCCAGTTAGGCTAATGAACCTCTTATTTTCCCTTTGCCTTAAGTTAAGACCCTATGGCAGTAAAATGTCAAAAGGCTACTCCTCTTTTAGATCACTTTTGAATGATTACAAACTGCTCCTGAATTACAATTATTAATATTATTGGCAAAAGCCAAAACCTAAGTAATCTGTTGGATTTTAGAAAATTTTGACTTCGCAATTTTCAAGGATTTTTTTTCGAAAATTTCAAATTCACCATTGTCTCATAGGAGGACACCAAACCTTCAATTATCTGGAAAATGAGCAGCAGTAGAGCGAACTTTGGACTCTGTGAGGGGAGAGGGTATTAGTACACCATATATGCGGTAATTTTGACCTTGTAGTGGTCAAGGTCATTTGAGGGCCATTTAGTGCATTCTCTATGTTTCTGAAAAGACTATTTTGACACTTATGATCCCCTTTCAGACACTTTTGGTACATGTTCCGTGCGACAGTCAGACTTCAAGAGTAGGCTGGTGTAACCCTTACTTATAATCCTGAGATAACGGTCTAGGTCAGACGTCAGAGCAGGCTGGTGTAACCCTGACCTCTGACTCTGAGATAACGGTCTAGGTCAGACGTCAAAGCAGGCTGGTGTAACCCTGACCTCTGACCCTGAGATAACAGGCTAGGTCAGCTGGTGTAACCCTGACCTCTGACCCTGAGATAACAGGCTAGGTCAGCTGGTGTAACACTAACCTCTGACCCTGAGATAACGGTCTAGGTCAGACGTCAAAGCACGCTGGTGTAGCCCTGACCTCTGACCCTGAGATAACAGGCTAGGTCAGCTGGTGTAACACTAACCTCTGACGCTGAGATAACAGGCTATGTCAGATGTCAGAGCAGGCTGGTGTAACCCTGACCTCTGACCCTGAGATAACGGTCTAGGTCAGCTGGTGTAACCCTGACCTCTGACCACGAGATAACAGGCTAGGTCAGACGCCATTTCACACCATCCTCACTCTTATGTCCCATTTATGGACATCATTAAATTACCGGGTAATTGTATTTTTTACCATGATCGTGATTTTAACTGGTTTACACATTTACATGTGGCAAAGGCAGAACAGGTAAATTTTGCATGTGTTAGAGTCACTATTTAATTGTCTGGCGTGTCTTCCATGACAGGAATGTTAATCAATGCTCTCAACATTATTTGAAGTTGATCCACTATTAACCATGCATGTTTTGTTTTCACTATTGTTTATCTTGCTTGACTGGCGATCACGGTGAAAATATATCTTCATTACAGTGCATACTCTGTTAACAAGTGACCCATGGGCTTTGATGCCCTGCGCTTGATCACTTACCAGATAGGACCAAGTTAGGTTTCTGCCTTACAGCCATGTGTAGCTACTGGGTCAAAATGACCTGGAAAAGACAAGGAATGAAGTAAATGTTTCCTATATACTCGGACACTAGCTCTAGGCACAAAGATACCCCATATATTTTGTACTAGTGTGCCTGAGTCTGAAATTTCAGTCCGTTTCAATCTATAACCAGCCGCTTTCGAATTACAGGTCATTTGAAACAAGTGCACCGTTTTACCCCATACACCATATTACTAGTGTACCCGAGTTCTAAATTTCATCGCGTTTTGCTCAGGACCAGCCATTTTCGATATATATGTTTGTAAAAAAAAATCAGAAATGCACCAAATGGCCTCAGAATAACCTGAAACACTTAACTGTCTAAAGTACTCTGGTTACAGTAAGTACTTACTCCCCTAGTACACTTCGCTCTACGACCAGCCATTTTCAATATGCTTGGTTATTGAAAAGTAGAATGCACCGAATGACCTCAGAATGACCTTAACACTAAGCATTACTCCCGAGGTCTAAAATTTGGTCCATTTCGATCTACGGGCAACCGTTTTCAAGATGCAAGGTT
>JAAUYG010030545.1_pt1 | contig 11656 bp, 6 predicted proteins | sample 7278091 | NCBI WGS metagenome assembly JAAUYG01 (sample SAMN14350201, study PRJNA611818) | marine sediment metagenome | isolation source: surface marine sediment (0.6m) | place: French Polynesia: Moorea | collected 2018-08 | reverse complement strand
TATAATTAATAAATAGTTCATTTAAACTTCCTTTGATCTTACTGGTTATCAGTTGGGAACTCGGTTGTTACAAAAGAACTCGGAAAATTACGGTAAAAGTGCCGTAATAGTCAGTCCCTCATTAAAATAACGATCCGCGACTTGCAGTACTCGAATCGGACCATATTTTACTGGACAAGCATTGGTCCAATCGGGACATTGTTTTTAATTATCGTGCACCAACACCATATCCGGAAATTAAATTTGAAGCTTATTTTTGATCCGACAATAGAGGCATCTAGCATGCGGTCAGTAATAACCTAACCTACAGACCCATGTATACCCCTAATATCTACAATCATATGGTGGGGGTGGTGAGAAGTGCTTTGCACTCGCTTCCACTAGGAAACTGCATGTTTAAGAAGTGCATATCATTATTAAACCAGGGGGCCCTGCAGGGTCATATTTTGCTTGACCACTTGTCAGATAGGATCAAGTTAGGTTTATACCTAACAGCCAACCTAAGTAGCTACATATCTGAGGTGACTATGTAATTCTGTCGAAAATCGGGAATGCACCGAAATGGGGAATGAGCTTAGACTGACCTTGAACACTTAATGATCAAAAGTATCCATATGCACGAAGTACTTACCCTTCGAGGTCCAAAATTTGGTCCCTGTTGCTCTATTACCAGCCGTTTTCGAGATACAGAGCTGTCCAAAATCGAAAATGCGTTAAATGACCTCAGAATGACTTTGAACATGTCAAAAGTACCCTGTATACACTAAATATCCCCCACATACCCCAATTTTGGTCCGTCCGACCAGCCGCTTTCGAGATGCAATGTTGTTGTAAATCAGAAATGCTCTGAATGGCCCCAAAATGACTTGAAACACTTCACTGACAAACACTTCACACTTCACTGACAAAGTACCCTGTATACACTAATTAATTAGTACTAAAGCTAACATTTTGGCCCGTATTGGAAAGATCAGAAATACACCGAATGACCTCAGAAAAACCTCCACGATGTAACTGTCAAAAGTAAACTATATAAATCCAGTACTTACCCAGAGGCCCAAATTTTGCTCCTTTTCACTCTTCGGCCAGCCGTTTTCAACACACAAGGTTGTAGGAAATTGGAAAACCCGGAAATACACCCAATGCCTTTAAGTTAAAAAACATTGAACACGTAACAGTCTAAGTACTTCGCATGCACTAAGTATACTTGCCCCCGAGGCCCAAAGTTTGGTCTATGGCCAGCCATTGTCAAGATAAAAGGTTGTCGAAAATCACAAAAAAAATCGGAAATGTACCGAATGACCTCAGACGAACCTTGAACACGCAATGGTGATAAAAATCTGTATACACTAAGTGCTTATCCACCGAGGCCCAAATTTTGCTCCGTTTTGCTCTATGGCCAGACATTTTCGAGATACAAAGCTGTCGAAAATATCAACACTCCAAAATGCACCGAATGACCTCAGACTGAATTGGGACACTTAATGGTCAAAAGTACCCCGTCTAAACAAAAAAGGACTTACCACTGAAGCTCAAATTTTGGTCTGTTTCGCTCTTCGGCTAGCCGTTTTCAAGATATAGCTTTTTTGGAGATGGGGGGGTGAATTAATCTGATTTGTACTTTCATTGATGTCAATTGACACTTTTATTCCAATATGGACCCATGTTAACGAAAACGAACAAAAACGTATAAAATAAAAAAAAAACGCTTTGGAGATATGACGAGCAGGTATATTGCCCCCAAAATTTGGTGTTTATTTGCATAACGGTTTCTGAGAAACTGCTTTGACGGATGACGGACGCCCGCGTGACTACAGTAGCTCTGCTGTGCAATAGCACAATGCAGAGCTACTTCTTTCCATTTTAGTAAAACTTGGCATGGTTATTGTATGTGTCTCTATAATAGAGTGCACAAATCTACAATTTTATGTAATAAGAACACTTCTTTCGCGAATAACTCCTATTACGCGGATTTCATTGCGGGAACAGATAAGATTCCGTGGTTTGGTCCTGGCCGGTAACTGCGACTGCAATAAAAGGAGCAGAATATAGTCGTAGCAACGGGCTGAACAGCAATACATGTAGTATTCGTAAGAAGTCCGCTCGGGGGTCGAGAAATCGCGTCCGCCCACAAAATTGGAGCGTTGCATAATACAGTGGTTTTAATCTTTACCATGGAATCATCAGATTAGAGTCGATATTCGTGGGCACCCTTGTGTTTGCCCTTTCGATGTCACGGTGAGATTGAACAGTGCTGTTGAATTCCAACATGTATAAATTCTCGTTATTCGTCTAAGTAACATTTGCCCTAACTCTACTCCTTATTGAGATAAAGGGGTTTATAATATGACTAGTGACCTTGAACTTGACTTTTCAGGCACACTCAAGGTCACATCTTATGGCATATTTTGATTCCCCATAATAACATTCTATTAGTATTTAACGGTAAAATATGCCATAACATGTCCTTTACCATGTATACAGCGTTTCACATTCGAGTGACCCTGAATTTGATTGATCAAGGTCACTCAAGGTCAAGTATAATGGTGCTGTGGGACTACCCATATCATTGCCACTCAGACAGCAGAACTCCACCTTTCATCTTCCTGCTCGCGTGCTACGTCCCCCCGATTCAAGGTCATCACATTTGTTCATAGTTTAATACAAAATCGTTTGAAAACGTTTCATTTCTATAGCTGAGTCAGACCCACTGGCCACAGTTATGGTAGCAATTTCGCTCTACAGACAATGTCGTTAGGGTATAATTAGGGGGATAGTGTACTTTTCCAGACTCCACGGGACATTGTTCGTCGGCTTGGTTGAGTCTGAAATGTTGGCACAGAGATATAGAGCCTGGTAGTCGGTTCGTGCAGACTGTATGGGGACCGCCCAGGCTGTCCACTGTCAACCACAGTTCTGGAGACCTGTCCCTCGGAGTTTACACGGTGACAGCTGCGACCTCTACTCTGCGTGACGTCCACTGACCCGCCCTCAAACACGCCGCGTGACTCGCCACAACGGTTGCGATGACAACAGATGGGAGTCCAAAGCGTGTTTTTTTGGCTCGGGATCCACGTTCCACTACCGCTTGGTGCCGTATAAAACGGGCCGACCTCGGAGTTTGTCCTCAGTACTGACTGGAGCCAGAAGTTTGGTGACACAGAAGGAAAACTAAGTCCCAGATAATAATGTATGCAACAACAGCGGTTCTCTTCGGCTTGGTTGCCATGGCAGCGGCGTACCCGTTGCCATGGTGGGGTTGGCCCTACTCTGGCTACCCTGGTTTCGGAGGTTACTATGGCCACGCCTACCCTTATTACTGGGGGGCTCCAGCGTATCCAGGTTACCATGGTTACCACGGCGGGCTGAGCAAATTGACGTTCTATGGAAAATTCAAAGGTTGGTACATTGTCTAATAGTGGGAATCGAATTGTAAGGTTTGCGCTAGTTGAATTCTAATGCCGTCCTCCGTAACAGTACTCTAGGTAGACCGTCTGAGGACTTAGTCTATCGGATTGAGTTAGCAACATGTTTGCGCCTAAATTATATTGTGGTTTCACGTGAAGTTTCTTTCTGGACTTGTTACCAGATTATGCATGGGATGAATCATGCTTTGCGTTGGATTTAGGCCTATAACGGCCTAAATATATTAATATATATTACATATATACTTTGTCGCACAGAAACTGCCCCATCTAAGCATCTTTGTCTTGGCAAAGTCAGGGTCGAAAACCCGCCTATATAACCGCCCCAAAGCGCACTCCTATAACCACTCGTCAAACGGGGTTAGTAGACCCAGCTTGACGAGCGGAATTACATTATTTATTTATTTATTTATTTATTCATTTATTTGCCAATATATTTATACTGGGTATGCCAATTACAGTGATATGTATTCTACCTTGGCGCCCAGACAAAACGACATAAAATCATGATACATCTATGTACGACAAGATACCAATGCATCCAGTTCCAGTTTTAAGATAAAAAGTCGTGGGAAATTCAGGTCGAAAATTTATATTCGACTACCAGGAATTTAGGAAAAAAATTGAAATAGCATATGATCTATTAGTAAAAAATAATACTGTAATATGTAATGGTAAAGTCAGCCAAGCATCATGAGTTATCATGTACAATGTTTGGTTTTCCGTGACTTGTATCGCGTTGAAAGCTACCCATGAAACTGATTTTTCTAGATCCTGAAAAAGAATTTGGTTATTGTCTTCTTTACTTTGTTTGAAAGGGAAACGTTCACATTTTAAACAAGTAGCCAACGTGTTTTCAATGTAACATGTGTTATTTCGTGAAACACGACGAATACTAATGCTGTATTGTACCCACCGACAAAGTCAATGTCATGTTGGTGCCAGTTGTGGTTCACCTATTCTCATTGTTTTGTCAGGAGCCTGTGATGCCGCCCATGATGGTCTGTATTACGTGGACGACTACAACTTCGCCTTCTGTACCGGCGGAAAGAAAGTAGTGCAGAAATGCGCCGAGGGATCTGCTAATCCGCCTCTGGACTACTTCAAAGATGGCAACTATTATGGCTTCTACGACTTCTGCTCTGTCAACCTGATTGCCAATGGTTACAATGCTCAGCCTTACCCCGCCCCCGCTAAGCCCCATCGTGACACCTATGTTCCCGAAGATTCCTACGCCCCAGAGGGTTACCTGGAAACAACTCACCAGGAAACTGAATAGTAAGTCAATAGCAAACAGAAAATTAATAATGTATTTCGTGAAATCCAAAAGGAAATGTAATGTATTGAGTCCGTAAGCAGTGGTAAGGTAAAGGAAATGTAGAAACGGTCATTTGTGTAAAACTGAAAGTTAATAATTCCGTTTACAGTGACCAGACCTAATAGCTAAATGCATCTTTGCAATATTTGCCAAAAATGTTTGTCTCGATGCAGCAATTTAGCCGCTAGCGGTGCCACCCTGTGCAATGTTATTGGAAGTGTACACTCTCTGCTTTAACTTCACGTACTTAACATTATGCAACAACGTTTCATTGATGCCACTCAACTAAACTACCGCTATTACCCACACCTTCTGTTTTCGTCACCCACAGCTACAAGCAGCACTAGAAAATTCCACGCTTGAACAGAAGATCATCACCGCCAAAGTTGGAACGCCACCCCCTGTTCCTAATGCGGTCATTCCTACATTCTGAACGACGTCGTCACTTTCTGTATGGGCTCATACTCGAGTATGACGTCATATACGAACTCTGGATAACGTATTACCCGGAATAGCCTGAACGCTTCCAGATTTTGAACTTTCACAAACTCATTCGCAATTTTAGGTGTTCTTACTGTTTGCATCTTTGCACTTAGTTTCTTTATATATCAGCTAGTATATTATTTATGTTTTTCAAATTAAAAAGCTTGTAATACCAGCATGGTCATTCTGTAAGAAACTTTGAAATTCCCGCTTTTGTAATTTTCCCGTTTCTAGAATATTACTTTATATCATCTTAGTATTGTTTGACAAAATACATTTTGATATTAAGGATATATAGGTGGATATAGCTTAGTTGTCCCGCTTTTTGTTACCATGGAATATGTTCTGCTGCTTCATGACACTGGAGACAATAAAAACAAAACTAGCTGTAAGACAATATGTGCTGCTATTAAGTAACGGTAGTTATGCTGATTTTCATTCGATGTAAAAGCCACTCAACTCTTGTGGATGTACATGTATAATAATTGCCATAGTCCCTATCACCGTTCAACAGTGAATATAGCCAGCCCTGCGATAGATTAGTCCAGGCGCAATTGTATTTACTTAACAGTTGGTACAAGACATTGTGTTACCTGTGATTACCGTTACTGTAGCAGCAATAAAGCTATTACAAAAAGAAGAATGTTCTCGCTTTATTTGAAATGATTGGTCATGTGAAATAAGAATAGTATTGTCTGTAGATGTGTCCTGGTAAATGCCAAGCAACATTATCACTTAGTCATTGGCCGTGTATGGCTATGCCCTGTGACACTAGCTACAATGCTTGTATTGATCCCGCTTTACCTGTTGGCCGCAGGTTTATTAACGATGATCTACAGCTACGAAAAAGAACCAGCTAATCATACCTATATATTTATTTTCTATGTAAATAGGAACATTGGGACAAAAGACGTGATAGCTGCTCTGCTTACATATGCAAATTTCTGTATGAACTCTAGGCACACAACGATAGGTGACTCCGCCATTACGAGAACGTCATAAGTCTCTATCACGGGGTGACGGGACTTTGCTTTAACTTTACTATTATCAGAAAAATACGTTGATGACATTCTAACATATCATAGGGTAGAGTTACAGTAGGTCCGTGAGACGTCACTCCCGCCATACGGTTGCCTGGTTACCAGCGGGTGCCAGCAGACACGGCCCCCGTCGATGTCTCTGGGGCCGCGGGGTGTGACTGTGCACGGTCTCACACCGCACACCGCTAGTCACCCGTGGCGGAAGTGGTGCGAACAGGGAGAACATATGAGCTTCCGGTCTAGCGTCCGCCTGTGGAGAGTCACACGGGCTGCTCTCAGCAGAGACGCTCGAAGTGACGGGGTTCGATAGCGGAGGCAGCGAATGTCTACGTTGGTTAGTCACGTGGTCTACCAACATCCAAGATGGCGTGTCCGCATTCAGGTCACTACGAGATGACGTCAAGTCATTACCTTTCCCACAATCCCCTCCGGCTGACGGAGGCGCAGAGCTTGTTTGTCGGATGTCTGCAAAGTGGACACTATATTTCCGGCGTGATGTCGGGTTGGGGTGGAGTTCCCGAGATGGGGGTTTAAGTATGGATATAGGATAGCTTTTGGTTACTGGACACACGGGGAAAGTCTCGTCTGAATAGCCGCTAGTTTTGTCAGAGTCTCTTTCCGCTACAGTGTCAATAACCACGCGACTCCACGTGTTGTCACTTTCCTTTTTCTGTTTCCTGTTTCCGGATTTCTCTCCTTCCTGAACATCTCCTTTAGCTCCACTTCCTGTTTCTTGCGAGGTTATATTTCGATGTACGATTGGGTTCAATCGACCGCGAAGCATGCTGGCGTTACTAGCGCCGTCATTGGTCAGTTTGACTCGCCGGAAGTTCCTCATTATCTGAAGATATTCCTTGGAGCCGTTTTCCATCCACTGCGAGTTCCCGGATGTTGGCAACCTGCTGAGAGGCTGATAACTGCGGCCAGAGTCCAGGGGGATAGAGCGACTCCGAGATTTTCTGGATACCGAAGGCAGCGTTATCCTTTCAGGGCTTTGTTGTCTAGAATATCCGTGAGGTGACCCCACTAAAGCAGCCATGTCCGTGACGTCAATTTCACGTAATGGAGTTTCCGGTGGCAAAGGTTCTTGAGATATCAAAGACGTCCTTGTATTCTGATCAGGTTTTGCTGTGTCCGGACTGTCACTGTTATTGCGACCAGAGAACAGTCCATGCAAACCTGATTCCAGATCGTGTGTTCTGGGCCTATCCTCACACCACGCCCTGTATTCCCGGACAGACCGCGGGGGCATGACGTCAGTGGGGGAACTCTGTGTACCGGGGGGCATCATTAGTCACGTGATGTCAGGCGTACCGATGCCATGGTTTATAAAAAGATATCCGTGCTGAGAATATACCGAAATATACCGTACATGTACGTGACACGTTTTTACGTTTCAATGAACTGCTGAGGCTAAGCAGTAGTTAGGTTAATCCATCTTATGTGTAGGATCCGTGAAATGACGAAGGTTACCAGCGTTGTAAATTGTTCTTCCTGGAAGTCAATAGTTCATTGTATTACCGGTGTTACGGTATATGTAGCACACGTGAAGTGACGCAATTGAATATTGCAGGTTCCTGCTCGCCCTGTAAGTCTGCAGATTATGCTCAGGCGGCGTGGCCCTCTCTGCCCCATGCGAATTCCACGAGCCGTGAAGTTTACCGTGTTTGCTGGTACCGACATTTCATGGCCTTTGCTAGATATGTACTATGTAGGTCTGTCGTTTACAATAAACCCTGTGACCCGGAACTGCGAGTTAAAACGCGTCATCTCTCCCGGAAATCGCACTTCAGCAGAATGTCTGTCAATTGAGGTTTTATCCCGAGTGGCCACTCCTAATATAGACAGACGAATAAAAGAGCCGTGACGCCAGTTCCTTGAAGCATTCAATCGTGTTTGATGTCGAATCTTGTTTTTATTGACGTCTTGTTTAGTCAATAAAACACATGAGGGTTGATTTTTACGGCCTTGGCTTGTTTGTATCGACCGCTCTGTCAGCTAACACAGATCGATCTTATGCGCGTCTGGGGGAGGGGTGGGGGGAGCTGAGGTGTGGTGTTTGGGGGTGGGTGGGTAGATCTGGGGGTGCAGTCACCTGGTAACAGGGAAGAACCTGGTGGCGGAGCGGAGTCAAGAGCCAGTTGAACTGTGATCAGAAATAGCAGATTGGAACATTTCCAGGTTTTTGTATTGACGCACTTCAATGATTAATTTCCTGCTTGTTAACACACGTCTTACATGTAGGTGTGACATGTACAGCAATCAGTCATTGTGATTAAAATCAGTTTCCTGTTGCTAGTAGCTGATTCAATGTGAGACCCTGTTATTGGATTATTTATTACATGTAACGACTATTACAGCGAATTCTGCGGTTGTTAATTTAGGACATACAGCCTGACTTTTCTCTAAAAATAACGAGATCACATTTCGAAATAATTTTGGAATTAGGATCGCCAGATCTTGAGACTTCTAGATCTTATTTCGGGATCTTGAGACCCTCTCTAAAAATGTCGAGAAATATTTTTTAATGCTGTATGGCCTAAATCACCCATAGTAGAATTTGAACTAAACGGCCTAAAGAAAATTATAATTTCGGGATGTTTCGTTCATGAGAAACTTTTCCACCCTCTGTGCCGTGAACTGGCCCCTTTGTGACGGAACGGTTAAGTATTCAACTGCAGACGCATGCAGGTTTTTTTGTTTGTTTGTTTGTTTGTTTTTTGTTTTTTTTATTTTTTTATTTTTATTTTTTTTTTTTTTTTTTTTTCGTGAGTTCGAATCCACTTAGGGACACTGTCATCTTGTATCATTGCCCACGCCTTGGCTGGCCTACTTTAACCTCTTATCAGCTGTACAGAGGCAAGAATTTTCCATTGAGCGCGGTAGTCTCCACGTGCCTACTCTCTAGTCTTTGGTGCCAGCTTGCCTCGTCTGCCGGAAACCTGGCCTGGAACACTGCCATCTGGCGGTACACACGGGAAAGGTAATACCGTGAAAAACATCCTCTCCGATGTCAGACATTTCTTTTGGTGTCTGCGGCTGTCTCTGGGCCATGCGCACGATAATAGTTACGCTTGAGTGATTTAATATGGACCAGAACAAGAATTCCAGGGGCTTTGACACTCAGCTTGATCCAAATAGCACTCAACAGACAGGTTCCTGTTGGTATGAATGCAGCAGAGCGGCATGGGTGTTGCTCTACGATCAGACCAATCTTCAAACATAATGCACGTTTCATATCCACATGAATCTTTACAGTTAAGACTTGACCAGGTTTTGATTTTTCAACGTATCCAAGACATGGATGTAACATACGAGTAAGGGTAAAGGGTGAAATGTGTACTTTATTATCAACCAAGGGTCGAATTGTTAGATTGCACAATACTAAAAGACTGTATCATCACATAGCACTGTATCAGATCTAGCATATATTACGCTTGACATTTAGTTTTAAAATGAAACTTTAAAATCTAGAAAATCCATACTGATTCCAGCAGTATCCACAAATTTTGGTGACAGCATTTGATTGGTGTTTGGAGAAGTCTCTTTAACCTTCAATACAAGCGTTTAGTCCCATATACATGTACGCGTGTGTTGAAAGAAGACTAAGAAAACTCACAAAGATGTCAGATTTTTGTACATTCAGTACTTTTCCCATGCATTAAGGTTAGTGGCTGGAATTGAAAAATGTGAAAAAGAGAAACCAGTGTAGTGATATGGCCGATTGACAGGGAACTTTCTGACGTGTATAATTCAACTTCAACCACAGGAACGATCTTCAAGAAAATGCTGACGACGGATACCACTCGCTTTACGCACTTCATTAGCACTGCTTAGAAATGGTTGGTGGGATAGATAGACATGTAAGCACACTTAAACAGCGAAAACATGGCGACGTATTAATAGCCGATTACTATGTGGTATAAGGTTTACTGTGCTATCATTCTAGAGGCGTAGCTTCCAAAATCCTAGTTCGTACATAATTCACCCCTGTACTAAAGCCACTTTATTCTTCCAAGACTTGCATGCATACATATAGTGCATGCAATGGAATTTTGTTTAGAAGCACATGTTCCTCCCAATAGCATGCGGGTGACACATAGTTCGATTTCTTAGACTATTGTTCTATTGTCTTATGAAGAAGCAGTGGGGTCCAACCGTTGTTCTTTCAGATATCTCATCTGAACAGTCCAGTTAGTGAGCAGGTTAGAGCTGGGACATAAACGTGTAGCAGCATGAATATGGCTGACACGGATGTCTTGTGTATACGTGAAACAGACGAGCACTGCCTCTAGGGAATCTTATATGTTGCCTTACTTCCGGTATATGCTACTTGAAAATTCAGCGCCCTGTGTTCCCAAAATATCACATACAGTGAAACCTACCAAAGTATACTAGTAACTTTGCTGCCACCCCAGAATTAAATATCAGAATAAAGGTAATCTTTCAGTAGTACTCAAACCGCAGTTTCAGTGTTTCGTCGTAGTATCAGTGAGTGAGTGTTATCAACGTTTAACGGCACATCAACACCAAAAGGGTCATACCGTGCCAAAACAGGTGATAACGATTCCAACGTCAATTCAATCGGCTACAGTCTAAGCACTGCACTGTGTGAGAGCATTCGCTATCAGGGCAAGTCTGAACAAAATGTTCAACAAGACTTGATACCCAGGGTGCGCCACGGGGAGGCTGCTCTCTGCACCCCTCGTCGTAGTATCACAAAGAAGATCACTTCATAATTAAGACCAGGCCATGGGTGGTCTTAATCAATACAAACTTTCACCGTATGGTGTGCATTTGCGTAGTCGAGGAGGTGGCACAATGAGAACTTGTAACAGGCATTTTAGAATATCAGAACCCGTCAGGTCATTGAAGCGTTTTGGCAACGTCGCACGAGGTTTTTGATTTGAATCCGTGATGTCTAAGTGCTACCACGTCACTGTGCTATGGTTCCCTGGTCACTGGAGCATGGTTCACTTGTTGCTCTATTATGGTACACTCGTCACTGTACTATAGCTCATTCGTCACAGTACTATGGTTCATTAGTCACTGTACTATAGTTCACTAATCACTGTACTGTGGTTCACTCGCCACTGTACCGTGGTTCACTAGTCACTATACTATGGTTCACTAGTCGCTCTATAGTTCACTAGTCACTACTATGGTTCACTAGTCAGTGAAGTCACTGTACTATAGTGCACTAGTCACTGTACTGTAGTTCACTGATCACTGTACTATGGTTCACCCGTCACTGTTCTATGGCTCATTCGTCACTGTACCATGGTTCACTAGTCACTCTACTATGGTTCACTGGTCACTCTGCTATAGTTCACTAGTCACTGTACTATGGTTCACTAGTCACTCTACTATGGTTCACTGGTCACTCTGCT
>JAAUYG010024971.1_pt1 | contig 11658 bp, 11 predicted proteins | sample 7278091 | NCBI WGS metagenome assembly JAAUYG01 (sample SAMN14350201, study PRJNA611818) | marine sediment metagenome | isolation source: surface marine sediment (0.6m) | place: French Polynesia: Moorea | collected 2018-08 | reverse complement strand
TGACTGGAGTTTTTGTGTGCGTGAATACAACAATCAATTTCATACCAATCATCATGAAATATGTGACACAGATAAGTAAAAGGCATACTTACACAATCATTGCACATTTATCCTGATATCCTCCTGGTAATTCTGGCTCTCTACAGGGAGCAAAAATACTGCACAGCTCGCATAAGAACCAGCCTGATATCAAATAAAACTGCATTAATATTTTTGATCAATGACAAAAAGACTTTTTCGCCCGAAATCAATTGCCATGTTTGCAATAGAAAATAGAGTTCAAACAATCTGTCTGGGGAATCGATAAACGAAATGATGATGTCCAATTTAGCTTAACTGTACTTTCTGCATCTATCTGTTGTCCGTTTGTGCTTGATTTATACTTCTCTCTCAGAACACAACACCCAACCTGGATTTTACAGATGACGCTGACTGCAATGCAAATCGAAAAGCAACAGTACCTGGATTTGCCTGTGGCGTAGAAACGGCCAAACAGTAACGTGCAAATACGGAAAATGCACCAGGCCATATCAATATTACTCGCGTGGCTGACAATAACTTTCTCGCTACAACGCGCACTCAATTATTGATGTACCCTTTGTGTCATGTCAGTCAATAAATTTTCATTTTTACACAATTATAATTTTCGTCGTTGCCTTTTTTGGGGGAATTTCATCTGCAGTTTTGCACACACAGGAGAATTAAATTTCGCCTGCACTTTTCACCAGTCAAAAAGAGAAGAGCACTTTTCCCTTGGTGACTCCACCCTCACTGCAATTTAGGCACAAAGCTAATTGAAAGGTTTCAAACACAAATGTCGTGTTAGAATGGAAACTCTGCAAAAATGGCCTGGTTCAATTTCAATGTCATTTCTGACGCTTTTTCAACGGATTTAAATCTTCTGAAAAATGTCACGGATTTAATTTCAGAAATGAGTTTTGTTTTGTTTCTTCTGTCGTCCCGTGCCTTTGTATGCATTTGTAAAGCAGCACACGATGCCACCATCCTACAGTGGTGTCTGCCTTTGTATTTCCATCTATATTCGCTTAATCGATGCTCAGTTTCATGGTTTATGGTTTGGTTGTGCATCTACTCATGCGCAAACAGAGATCGGGTCCTGGTTCTCTTTTAGGCCCAACCATCATCGAAGCGGAAGCAAACGGTTTTCTTCCTGAAATCCACGCCGCTTCCTCGAGGCAGTTTTGCTTTGTTGTCAAGGCAGCTTTTTGGCTGTGGCATAATTAGGAATCTATGGGTCGTTCTCCTTTTATCCCCAAGAAAAGACGCCAGAAACTTTGGGGTTGGACAGGAGGTGGGAAAGCCCACTGTCCTTTTGCTAGGTGTGTCTCAGAAATAATCATGGAGGCGTGGGGTCAGAGGTTTATGGCATTGCTGCTGAGACCATGGATGTGTACAGGATTCTCCTGTTGCGTCAACCTCGGCGTTAGTTTGTTTCCCAAGTCTGGGTGGGATGTACTGATGGAACAAAATGTTCTTGCTCATTTTTACGGACCACAGACCCAGAGAAGACAACAGAGTCAACCAACAATTCGAATACGTCTCCATGCACTGGGGGAAATGGAACCGAGAGCCAGACTGGAACAAGAGAAGAACAAGAAGCACTATTGGTGTCAATCCTCCTTGAGAATCGCGCAGCCAATGTGTGGCCAAAAACTGCTGCAAAAATGGGCAGGGGGACACGTCAGTGGGGACTGACATGTCAGTGGGGAAATGACGCTTCTAGGGGGTGACAAGTCAGAGGGGGGGGGGCTGACGAGTGACTTACCTTGGCTGGTGCATGATTTTTGGGGGTGACAAGCAGGAGGAGAAGCAAAGGCGTTGTCGAGGCTGAGCTATGAGGAGCTCCAATAACATTTGCACCTTTTCTGAAGGAAAAACAGAAACCTACCTTGTTGGCGACTCCTAGAAAAGAACAGAACACACGAACCTTATCTCAGTTGCCACGACTACACAATCAACAAACACCTGCGAAATTCACTACAGCTTGCCTTGTCGCCAACCGATAAGGGAATCCACGCGCAACAGAAGTGCGACTTCTTGGCCGGTTGTTTCTTATCTCCTGATATGAGACTTTCAGATTTGGAAATTCACCTGTGAGCGTGTTGACGCAGAGTGCGGAAGCAGTCACGTCACCCGCTAAACGCAGCCTAGAATCTGTGTGTGGACGAGTTGGAAAAGAGGCAGACGTAAGACAGGAACAGGTTCAGAAGAAAACAAAAATCATGCTTGTTGCCATCGTCGATAAACACCAGAAGACCAAACAAATGATACTGAAAACCAATGGTGTCAGGTCAAGTCGATCGCTAATGGGAAACTCTTTGACAGGAGCAACCATGCATTGGAAAGCAGGTTCCGTGGTGGGATTAATGAACTTGGCCTCATGAAGAATTTATGGTGCAGGAACATGAGTCTGTCAGGTGTTCACTCGTTCTTACAAAATTTTTGGCTGGCTGAAGAAAAGTCTCACACAGACTCTTTTGCAGATCTTAAGCCCGGGCCACCCAAAGTGTGGATCGCGGTCCGTGGTGCAGCAATGGGGAATTTTTTGCATTTCTCAAATTGGGGTGCCGCGTGGATTGCATTGCTCCACTCAGTGTGACCAGAACATTAAAAACAAGAAGCCACACCAAAGGTGCAGATACCTTGTGGTTTCTCCATTTAAATCTGTGGGATGCTACAGACACTGCGGACACAGTTGAACCTACCAACACCTGAAGCCGTTCCTTCTGCTGTGCTGTTTGAAAACGAATTTGGAAAGTACCTAACTACAAAAGTGACATGGCCAAAAGATGATGCAACCTGCAAATTTCCAGCTGTAACATGCCTTCCGGACGGAGAATCCGTGCCAAACACTCCGCAGCAAAACACCGTGAAACCGCTCCGCGTCCGCATAACCAACCGCGCCTGGTGCGGCCAGGTCTCAAGGTTTCCTCCCCGTCACAACAATAAACCATTGAAAACCTGTGTGAATCAAAATTAAAGAAAAATGCTTCAGCCACAAGCTTGTGGAATGAGCACCAGCTTGGTCACCTTCAACTGAACCTGGAAGTGACATGCTAGCTTTGTCTTTTGATGTTTTTTTTCTTGCCCAAGCATTCAGTTCCTCTTTTGGACACCACATGCAGACAGGAGGATCTGGTGCCCACGCCCGGGTGAGATGATAGTTGAAATCCGCTGTTATTTGGGAAAACAGAACTTTGTGTCAGCAACAAACTGAAACATTTCTGCATGAATCCTGTTCAAGAAAAGTAACCTTCAGAAAAGTCCCCGCCACCCACACAACTGAGTGGGAGAGGCAAGACAAGCAGAACTTTCTAAGCAGATATTTTTCATTGTGAATATGCATGCAGAATGGCTTTGATGCAACACAGAATTTTCTGTTCACATTAGAGCTTTGTAGGCAGGTGGATGGATGGGGAGACAAGGAAGCAGGTGGAAAAGGGATAAGCAGTCGTTTGACAGGGAGCATGCAAGCAGACAGGTACGTGCAACCTTCTTGTGCATTTGTTTTCAGGAACCTGAGTTTTTTCAGTCCAGTGTCCTGAGTTCCTGCCACCTGTTAGTTCAAAAGGATTCCCTGAGAATGTGGAGAGAAGCTGCAGTTGAGCAGTATCTTGTTGAGGTCAACAACATTACCCCCTCATGTCCGTGTGCGGCTTACCACAGACCAAGTAACATGTCCATTTGGGCACTAATGGAACTAGACAGGCTTATACAGGGTAAGAGATTCACATGCCTGATCACAGGCCTGATGCCTATTACGGGTACAACGCGATTACAATGGGAACACAGTGGCCGGCAGCTTCATCAATGAATTCCCTCTTCCCTGGCATTTGATGCCAAAATACGACGACAGCTTCTGATTCTATTTTTAGCAGTTCCCATAAAAGGTAGCAGCTGCATACAGGATCATTATTTACTTGGGTTGTTGATGTATGTTATCATTGCGTGAAAGTGTTTATGAAGAAAATCTGAAGCAACAGAGCTTCCCCATAATCACCACATGTTTTTGAGCAAGTATTGAATCCAAGATCCCTCCTTCCTCTCATGCAGGCGAACAGCCATCTGTGTTAATGTGCAGTGAACAATGGTTGAACTTGATTGTGTTAGCAATGTCAAAATGCATGTTATGGCCGACGGATGGATCCATTGTTGTCAGAAATGCGTCAGTGACATGTGTGTCATGCACACACGCACACGCCTGAAAGCCCTGCACTTGCTGCTGCTGCAAAAGGAATGTGAGCATCAGCAGCTATCAGGAATGGAGGAGCAGCACGCGGCGATATCGAGCTAATCATTGGCATTCAGCGCTGCGCAAGCAGTTACGGTGGAAAACCCACATGTTTTGTGCTGTTTTTGGAAATCACCCACAAGATTTGCAACTGTGAAGGGAACCATGCAGTGATGGGAGAAGGTACCAGAGTGTTTTCCTGTCCAAGGAGTTGCAGCAGGGTTTTGGCTGCAGATAAAGGACCTCGTGGAGTATCTGGCGATTAGAAACTGATCAAAGGACGGGAATGTAAGATGAGTGACATAGGGATTGTCTGGGCCCTCCGGTGAACAGAGCCAGCGTGAGCCTGCATTTAATGGTCACTGCAGAAGGAACTGCAGCAGTGGAACCAGTGTTAAATATTTCCTTCCTTTGCAGGCTGGCAGGCAGGCTGGCAGCTGAGCGTTTTTTCTTCTCGCTTGGCTTTTTCCCAGGCCAAAAGCAGTTCGTTATGTTTGGCCTCAGCAGTATCACTCTCAGAAGATGAAGAAGAAGCAGCACATAATAGGGTGGTGCTCAAGTTATTGAACCTAGTTTGCTTGAGCGATAATGGGAGAAAAAACAAACACTGGCTGGGTGACGCATTGATGTGGAATTGAACAGAGCCTGCCTTTCCTGCGACATGGTTTCTCGCTCTCACTCACTGGCGCTGTAGTTTCTGCAGGCAATCATCCTTTTGCTTTAAAAGGAGGAGCAGAGCAGCTGCAGCGGCAGTTTGCAGTTGTAACTCGCGAGTGCAGCCCAAGCAGGAAGCCACGGAAACTGGAATCGCAAGTTGGCCACTGCTCGTACATTCGGCGAAATAACAGGGTACCCTGGATCCCTAATTCGACGGACATTGATTTTCTTTTCAACATGGGGTAATTTCTAACACGGCGACAGGTAAGAACCTTATTATCTTGTGATTATCAGTCATGTCCTTGGGTAAGCTGTCAGGACCTCACCGACTCGTGTTACATTTTCCATTCTGGGCAGTTTGGAACTTGACACCATCGACGCAGCTTTCCAAAGTGACACGACTTTTGTTGCTGATTCATCTGTAAAATGTTCGTGCAATGCAACATCGAGGTACATCGTCTTTCAGAGCGCCTTTGTAAACCTTAGAGAATCAACTATTAGGTTTCATTGCTTCTTGCAAATGGGTTCCATTCCTTGTTCGAGGTTTTGCTACAGCGTTACGGTGCCAAATCTTTAATCCTGATATTACTTTGCAATCTCCAGGCGCACAGGTCCCGAGCAAGACGAGCCTTGAATAAAACCAAAATTGCATTAAAGTATTCTCCAGTGTGCCTTAAGTAGGTATTTCCAGAATTTCATTACTGAGGATTTCGACTTTTGAGGCGGGTTCCGAAATTAATTCTCTTTCTTTTCCGACATACAAAGGAAAAGTCTGAAAGACTTAAGGCACTGGCTAATTTGTTCTGTAACAAGGCACAGTGAATCTCCCCCTGGTGTACAGAACAGTTTCGTAGATTGGAACCCATTGTAGGTAAGCTGCGAGGATTTTAACAGCAAACCTGGAGCTTCCTTGCTTCAGGGATTCTTTGCCTTTGCGTGGTTCTATGCACCGTCATAAACAACCCAATTTAACCATGTGGACCCTCAGGGTATGGTGAGTTTCAGGCGATGTTTGAAATTACTGCACGGTTTGTGTGTGACAGCATTGTAACCTTTCCTTGAAGGATTCTGCGTCAGGATGGGAAAGCCGTATCCAAATAGATGCTCTGATTAGGAAAAATATCGATTTGCCCATTCATCAATGACGTCACTGGGCAAAACTGAGAGGACTAAGACCATGAAACAGTCATCAGCCCCAGGGAAACAGCATAAAACAGTCAGCTGCTTGCGGGTCATAACCGCAGGGTGTTATTGCTTGCGCTGAAGACAACAGAGTTCTCATTGCAGTGACGTGTTCGTCGAAATGTACATATTGAGGCATTCGCCAAGAAGCCAACCCTTCCAGGCGAAGTTGATTTCCAGTGTTGATCTCACGCTCTTTAAGTGATGGTTTAATAGCACTCCAATTGAACCTGTTTGATGTTCAGTGGTCCGTGGACAGTAGATCGACCAGAATGAACATTTGGTTCCTCCTCATGAATTCCTTGACCCATGTGCAGTTCCTACCAAATCTGTCCACACCTTGAGTCAGCAGGTGGCAAAACCTACTTTAATTTGACGTCTCTTAAGTCTGCCGACCGGCTCTGCAGAAAACCTGAGGCAAGAACACTGTTCATCTTGCAGCTAAATTTATCATTGTGTGTACGTTTGTATTAAATTTAGCAATTACTGTCTGAATTCGTCAAGTTGAGGAGTATCCTCCGGCAGTGAGCGTTTCTCAGCCTGACCAGTGATGGCTTCTTTTCTGGTGATTCCCTGAACGTTTCCTCCCAGAGTTAGGCTGAAGGATTCGATGTTTCTTCGCGCAGAGTGGGTTGGCTTATCATGATGTATCATCCAGTTTGGGAGTATGGATGAGTTGCAAGGCGCGTAAGACAATTAGCGCTGTTCCACACCCAACTATTAAAAACAGCTCAATCAATTTAGCTGCCAGACTCTTCCAATGGTTGAGAGAGGTGAACAGCGCCATCAAATGTTCAGACATCTTTTCCAAGTTCTTAAGTATAAGACCTGAAAAGTATGAAGGTTATTCTCTCTGTCTCAAGAATGGTGGCAGGACCGTAGTTTCTTCAGCAAAGAGCATGTATCCTTTTTTCTGTTCAACCGAAGATCAGAAAGCACCAATTGCAGTTTCGTTCTGGCCACTGCTGGGGAGGAAATTGGAGTCCAGGAAAAACTTGGATACTCACGCCCTTTACTGTGTCTCCTCAACTGGGATTCCACTCAAAGACACAGGGATTTCCAAGACAAAAGAGAGAGAAGATCAACTGGCCTCTCTTATTTACACAAGAAGGAGGATCATCAATCATTGAAAAGGCCGCAGTCAATCGGATGCTTGGCCTTTGAAATCCATGTCAATCACACCCGGAGTGGCTCTTCTGGATCGGCGGAATCCACTTTGTTCCCTGTCATATTGTTTTACCAATGCAGCGTAAACAGCGCCTGTAGTCGCTCAGGCTTGTGAGTTCATTAGGTGCCTGTTGTGTTGCTTCTTTGCCACTGGATCATTTCACGCAGCGCCGCGGTTGCGCCCACTGAGTTGTTTGCACGCAAAAGGGTGCGCGCCTTCCTTGACCTTGAGGGAAGTGTCAAGCTCAGATTTGGGATGAACACGGAAACACGGTATTTTACAGAACAAAAATTTCAAACAATTCAACATGGCCAATCGTTGTGATCCACCCCATTCCTATTTTCGTTGGCTAGTGAAGACTGAAGTTTGATGGAGAAGGAAAAAGTAGATGTTTCCGTCTCTGAGTATAAAGTTTAATCCATACCCACATTTGCTGTTCCAAGCCAACACACGAAACCAACTCCCGTGCAGAGGTTTCCCAGATGCACAGCAATGCAGGAGACCAAACGTCATGGGTCAATTTTGGGTGGTGTTAAGTTTGCATTTTTTTCTTTTGGTTAGATCGAACACATCCACAGGAAAAATCTACGAAATGTTAAACCCAGCTTCACTGGAAAACTTAAAGTCAGAAAAAAGATTTGATTCCATTTTTGTTAGATGTGCAAAGACGAGATCTTGCTGCTGCATTCAAGAGCTAGTCTTTGTTTCTTTCTTCAGAGATACTTTTAAAGGTCACCGCGAGACAAGAATTCCTTGAAACAAACGGCTTGTTTCTCTGCCGCCGATGCAACGACTGGCTTGCCTTGGTATCCTAAAAGGATAATGCAGAAGCAATCTGGAACACCTGAGACCGAGCCAAGGTCCACATAGAATCATTGGCTTGTCTCTTCTAAAGTCCTTTTCTATGCAAAGACTTTGAATGGAAAACCTCTGAAGGTAATTTGCCACTAACACAGGACGACATTGTCTTAAATTGAAGTCTCATCTGCTTCGAGGCTTATTCTAATTTGTGTCCAAGTGGGAAACTGTGCAGTCCCGTTCAATAGGCATCAGAGTTGCTATTGAGGCGATCACCGTGTATTAAGCAGCTGATTACCAACCAAGCAACAAAATATCTTTGGATATGCAGCTGGCGAATCCTTCTGGTTCACTTGCAAAAAACAGTTTTTCCTCTTTCATGTGTGCTTCTATAAAACCAGTGGGATTGGTTTCCCAACGCGATCTTCTTTCGCCAGACTTGGATTTGGGGGGGGGGGGAAGGTTGTTGTCCTTCTACAGCTGAGAGTTGGGAGTTGGGCTTGGATTTTTGCGAGGTCCCAACAAAAATACCTTTCACCGACCCACCCCTCAACCCAGTCGAAGAGTTGCTCAGAAGCACACCCAAGTTGGTTGGCTCAGTTTCAGTGTAGTGTCCGTGTAGATTTTGTTGATCAGCACCAGCTATTTTCCTTTTTGTGGGAGATAGTGACAGGTGCGTTTGAAAAGCGCAGAGAAATCTGAGACTTGTGAGCAGCATTCCCTGGCGGCTGTACCTTCGTGAAAGCAAAAGCAATGAGTTTCATAAAAAAAATAGAGAAGAGATCAAGCGCAAAATAAACAGAATCCCTGGTGATAATCTGAAGCAGCATTCACTGCGACCGCGTTTCCTGCAGAGAAATGGAAGAACATTACTCCCGTTTCCGCAGTGTAACAGTATCGTGTCAGATGAAGCCATTAGATTCAATCAGGAACACCGGATTCATCTCTCCTTCACGTTGCCTGTCAATGCTTCATTCAATTAAGCATGCAGAATGATCAAAGAATCTTTCAGTCAAAAATCCAAAAGAAAAGAAGAGTAATCTATTTTACGTCCAAAGGCACAAAGCGGAAAGAGCATTTCAAAAAAGAAAAACAATTTTGAAGACTTTATCAATTACTAGAAGAGGATGGACTGTGCCTATCAGTGCAATAACAATTTGTGCCATCTATCCACACCTATATCATTGATTGAGCTGACAGTACTTACTGCACCAGGCCCGGTGGCAGGAGGAGAAGAGCTCCATTACGTGTGTACCAAGTGCGCGTATTGATCCCCATTGATTCTCGGTGCTCTAATTTAATGGATTAAAACATCCAATATCAAGTATACAAACTGTTGGGAGAAAAGGGACCAACAGGTTGGCGAGTGGGTGGGGGACTTCAGGTCTGTCATGGCGTCCTGGTCACGTGCCAGAGCAAGACGGAAGTGCGTTTCATCGCCGAGCGAGTTTCCGTGGTCACGGATGGGCTTGACTTCCGGAAGTCCTCGCACAGACAATTAGTTCCTCTCCTGCCGCGGGCAAATAGGCTCCCGCTCACCCGAAGATTGCCGAGATTTGCCTGCGTCTGTGAATGCGCCATAAAGAACACAGAGTTAGCACTAAACACGCCATCATTTCTCCCCTGATGTAATGTGAGGCTAAATGTAGTTTTCGCCGACTAAGTATTGCAAATCATTTATGGTCCAGAGTTTATTTTCGGAGTCCTTTTGCACGTAATAATTTTCCTGAGGACTGTAGCTATTCTGACAAGAGCTGAGGCACAAAGGCACTTCACCGCAATCCATGTTCTATGGCAATGTACTGCATCCAGACAAAAAATGAGAATTTCCTTGTTCGTGTGATAAACCTTCAGCTTATCACCAAGACACAAAAAGCGAGGGGCAGTAACTGAAGAAAAGACGGCCATGGAGACAGTCGTGACCTTGCAGCTGCAGGATTCCTTCTTCTGGGCCAGCAGGAGGAAGGCTGATTAGCCTGGCCTGTCTGCCTTTTAAAGGAGGGTCTCTCAGGTGAAATGACCTTACAATCCATGTATCTTTATACGTGCTCTGGTCCCTTGATTAATCAGTTCCTACAGCCGGTTATTTTGTTCTCAAGACAATCGGCTTTGGTTCGTTTTTGGTCTAAATCATCGAAGGTGTTTTCGCAACAATTTCCACACTGCACAAAAGTTGCAAAAGGAAAGCTCGTCTGGTCTGCAGAATGAGCAACCTGCTTTGAAGAAGGAGTTGTTCTGGGAGGTTTTCCCTGTCTTTTGGGGGGATGTGTCGTCTAAGCAGAGATCCAAACAGAAGTCTAACTCTGCATTTTTTGTTCCTTTTTCAGCAAAGCTGCTTTTGGAAACAAATTTGTGTTGTATTTCTGCCAGAAAAAACTGACTCTCTGGGTTTCAGTCCAAGGATCTATCACTGAACCAGATTAGACCTGTTGAGGAGAGAAAAAAAGTCTGCAGCTGTGAAATATTTAACATTCAGTGTTCCCTGAGAATGGGCTTTCAGGATCAATTTCGTTCCTCCGTTGAAGGAGATACGTGTAGCTCTGAGCCTGAATAAGCTCCTCAACCCATTTCTTAAAAGCTGCGAGAGCACCACAAAACATCATGAGTGCCTTCCTGCATTTCTTGACACGTTGTATGAGAAAAAAATTTTCAGGGAATGTTTCCGAAAAACTTCGGTGTGCTTTCGCATCCTGAGAACACAAAACCCGCCATAGAGTCGTGACGTCACATCAAGAACTCAACACCAGACTGTGTTTCGTTAAAATGGGGATTAGCAGCGGTACATGCGACACATCAGCCGAGGTTTTCTGTTTCACAAAACATCCACGGATTCCAGTGCTGCAGATGAGTACATGTAACAGCATCCACGATGTAGACGATTTATATGGATGTGCTTCCAAATCTGGCATCTCTGTGTTCCCATGTTATCAGACCATAAACAACCACAGAGACAGTTGCAAGAAGACTATTCCATCTCCATTTTTGTAAAAAGGTCTATTTTCGGATGTTGTGATACTTCATCAGTCACACTCTACCCATATCATGTTGTTATTGAATTTATTTGAAGCCTACAGCGGGGGTTTCGGGTGTATGACGGAGCATGTTAGTTATTCAAACGGATGAAGTCAGAGTGGACAGTTTATTGATCCGTTGACGTCATGCATCTGATCTCTGTGATCAACTTCCAGTTTCCACTGATGTGCTGCAAATACACATTTGAGATTTCAGGTCAATGGCAGTTCTTAAGCTAATTTTGACAGCAACACGCAAACAAAACCATTCGCATTGCATCAAATAAAAATGCAAAAAGATGAAGCCATTCCTCCTGTTCTGACAGTCATACGTCTGAATACGCAGGTTCTCAGCACCAACGTACATCTCAAATCTGGACCACTGGGAATACATGTCTGGGGAAGATGTCGTGTCTAAAAAATTGCTCTTCTACTGCCTTCATAGTGCCTTACCAACCGCAATGCAATGGCATGCACCTTCCCTCAGGACACTTTTCTGAATAGCAGGGACTCCACAGCTGGTTTTGTTGTATCTACAAAGTGATTGAAGCCATGTCCATTTGGTAAATAACATGGCCTAAAGGAGATGA
>JAAUYG010174823.1_pt1 | contig 11659 bp, 12 predicted proteins | sample 7278091 | NCBI WGS metagenome assembly JAAUYG01 (sample SAMN14350201, study PRJNA611818) | marine sediment metagenome | isolation source: surface marine sediment (0.6m) | place: French Polynesia: Moorea | collected 2018-08 | reverse complement strand
CAAAGCATCAGAAAGGATTTGGCCAGTTAGCCTTTACCACAGTATACCTGCATGTTCTTACTTTAACCATTATAGGGCAAATACATGGGCCTTTTCTTTCATTTGGGCTATTTGCATGTTCAGATGTAATTGGAAAAGTAATTGAGTAATTGCAATTACTTAGGGTGTCAATTACAAGGAAAGTTCAATTACAATTGCAATTGCAATTACATGGGGAGGTGTAATTAATTACTTTGAATTACAGTTACAAAGTAATTGACCCCAGCCCTGCACTCTATCTATCTATTTATTTTCTCGACCTAGTTCGTAGCACAATAATGACATGAAAGATTCCCCCCTAAATTAGAGCTGTTGTTATTGCGTGGAATGTGTGGACAACTAACGACTATGGTTGCCACCAAACATGCTCTGCCAAAAGATTTACAGCTGTCTCGACCCTCGTTAAAGTCCTCTTGCTCCCCCTTTCGAAATGATTGATAACTTACGGAAGTGAAGTGAGACACAGCCGGAACCTGCCTCTCACTTGGCTCTGTCGCCGGCAAAAGGTCGCTAATCCTTGTTGACAGCCTCTGCGGGCTGACGGCGAAGGTTCCTGTCCTAATCTCGCATTGTGCAAGGCAGCGAAAGCACAGTACTTCTAGTAGCACCTATTTAGACGTGTTAGCTGCAAGGTGATCGAGCGCTTAATTCCGCATCGCTCCAGCTGAGAATAAGAGGGCAGCGGGAATTCCCGAGTGAAAGGCTGACCTTATTAGGAGGTAAAACACAATAATGTATGGAACGGCTCATATTTTGCATGTACATGTACATGTATGTCCTTAACCGAGCACTTTTCTCTCATGAAATACTGGTTAATTGCGGTGAAGATTTATTATATTCTTGCCTCGCCATAGGCGTGTGGGTTGCATATATTATTGGAGAGCTCTGCTCATTCTAACGTCTGGGTCATTGTTTCAATGCCGTCTTATATATTATCAGTGCTCTTGAGAAGTAACTTCAAAATCTGCTGCTCGAATATCAGTTGGAGTTACCAATACCAATGTGGACTTTAGAATCAGGGCTGCTGACCATCTCAGGCAAATCGAGGAGGAAGAAATCTAGAAACAACCAGAGTGGATTGTGGGGTGGGGGTTCAGATCCATGAGATCAGCACAGCATTCAATAGTTTGAAGGGTTAGTTGAAATTAAAAACTGCTACTTTATTAAATTATGCCGGTTTCACAAAAGTATCGTCTTCCACAGAAGGTGTACAGATGCCAGCCCAGATGGTTTAGATGGTTTCCTTTATTCAGAACTTAGTGAAGGAAACTTTTTTATATAAAATATGCCCTTCGGAGACTGATTGCATCTATGTGTCGCTACCCAGCATACAAGCTGAAATTCCTGGCACTAAAAAGGGCAGTTAATGTAAGGATTGTCTCTGTAGCTCTCCGATGACATCTCAATTAATAATTCTTTACTCAGGGCAAAAATAGATTCAACCGGACAGACTTTTCTGTATTTGCTTTTGGCATTCATGCTACTTAGCTCCCGTTAACAAAAATGACGGGAGATATGCTGAGACTTTGTCAAGAACAGTCGAGCCTTTTGGATGTGACGGCAGATGTGTCGATGCGGTATCTTCACTACGCCCAGTGAGTTGTTGCAGTAAGGCCCTGGGCGTTTGCCCAGGCACTTTTACAGGATCTATCTAGTACACTAAACAATTTATTTTTTAAATTAATTATAGACGTTTACAACACGCATACATTGTAGCGCAGCTTGATGTTCACTGAATACTAGAACCCCCGGGCAATGTGCAGATAATCAGGTGGTGGCTCTCACTCTGGCACTGCTAATCCAGAACCTGCAGACACGTAATGCAAACTGTAAAGTGAAAGAAGTATTACTTGAGGTCAGTTTGTAAATATATCTTTAAGTCCATTCGTGATCTCAAGCATGAAAAGATAATGATTGCCAAGGTAATCAGTGTACTAAAGTTAATTTCTACACTTAACATTTGATCCGGTCAGCCATTAGTTATAGAGCATGGCCGGGGTTCATCTAGTGGAAGTCGTAGCTCATACAGCTCGCAGGCAAGGAGAAACATAAGGACAAGACATACCGACCATATGGGTGAAATTTGCCAGTCTTAAGACGCTCGGCTTCAGATCGCTGGGTGAGGAGTGCAAGTCAAATCTGCGGCACTTTCACTTCATTACCAGGGCGCTGTTAGAGCAAGTTTAGCCATCGTTTGGTTAGAAATCTAAAGTAAACCCGTTTCACTTCATTAGCCATCCGGGTTGCAATGCCTGGACCAGATACAAAATGTACATACTTTTATAGACAATCTAATTGTTAAGCGCTTGATATTTCATAGCTTCAGTTGATCTGCTCGGGACTACATGTACATGTTCAGTGTGCCTGCACCGTTAGTTCATACCCAAAGTGCATGCGCCACCTGCGACTTTGGATGTTTCCGTATTATTTTAATTTACAGATATAATTCGGTAGCACTGTTTAAGGATTTTCATAACGATTGTTTCTCCCTGCCCTGCTACAGTGTCCAGTATTGTGTAAAACAACCCCGGGAGATGTCTCTGAGGGAAGGTGATGAGTAACGCAGTGTGTGACCATGATCTAACGCTAAAGCCGTCAGGAAAAAAATCCGGGGGGAGGGGGGGAGATGGAGAGTCTCAACCAATTACTGACAGGAGAGAGTCCGAGACTGTCACGCTGCCTGTAATATACCACTGTCCTTCTCACTGCAATTTTTGGACCCTGCATTCAAGAGCACTTGCTTCTTTATTCATCAGGTCGGAAGATGGTGTATGGCGGAGACAGGCTCTCCGCTGTCCGGTTACATTCAAGCTGCCGCGATAAGAAGACGAGCATCCTCCACAGTAGCCGACCGTCGCCAATGCCAGACCATCGCTCTTAATTTAATTACACGGGATTGCTCTTGTCTGGAAAAAAAATCTGTCGGAAATGTTGCGCAGGCGAAAGTATTTGAAGCGGCAGGTGACATTTTTGTCTACATTTTTGCCTCGACACATCGTCCTTCACCTAGGAATGCTTGACATGTCCATTTAGTGCTCTTCAAGACAAAGATTTGATCATCGGCGAGACAAGTTATTGCATTTAACCCCGTAGCACTGCGCTGGCATGGAACTCGTTTTCAAGAGTTATATTATTGTGTCACCTGCAATAATGCATTCCGTACAGTCGTTAATTCCTCCCTACTTTCATTCCTCGGTCCCTTCTCTCCTTCACCCCTTTCCTTCCTCCCTTTCTCTCGTCTTTATTTCTTTGTTTCTTTACTTTCTTTCTTTCTGTTTTTCTTTCTTTCTTTCTGTTTTTCTTTCATTCATTCCTTGTTTTCCTTCACTACTGCATCAGTTATATTTATGCTAAACCATATCCTTTAATGTGTGCTAAAATATAAATTACTAATAATAACATTATACCATCTAAGCATATCAACAAGAGGCCCAGGGACCTTTGTAGCATTCATGAGCAGCAACGGAACTCAAAGAGAGGTGCAGGTGTACATTAGATTTGCATAACCTCGATTGGATGATCCCAACATTAATGCGTGCAGGGTGAAAGGCAGCCAAGATACAGTGTAAACATACATGAGAAGCTTACATTTTCTTCAGTATAGCTCTACGGCCACATATTTCCATGTAATAGTATCATTTTCGAAACTGTGCATTGAATCACACCAGAATGATCTTGAAAGCCCAGCGGGCACAACCCCATTCATACTAAATGTCCATATAACTACCGTCGAACACTCACTGTTTGTGCAAATATACCGAATGAGCCCATTGCCACCAGTGTTATGTATACATACAGTTTAGTATTCATGTACATGTCTCATAGCCGACATCGTTTGGAGATTTAACCTTCGATATTATGCCTGTTAATGCCCTTCCTCCTGACGTGTCCGCACATTTTTGAAAAATCAATAAATTCATCGAATACAATTACTCAATGCTTACGCTGTGTAACGCGATCAATTTCATTGCCGTTTGTTTGTAAATTTAAAAGTCGTGCCTTTACTTGTCTTTTTTGGAAGTGAATAACTTTGGACTTAGTCACATTGAAGTTTAACCTCCATCTACATGTAGAATACCAGTTACGCATTTGATCTAACATTTTCTATAGGCTGCACTCGCTGTGTGCTAGAAGAACATTATCATCGGCGTATAATAACAATGAAACTTGATCCTAATGAATTGATTTCAATTGTTAAATACATATGTATACCTGGATAGAACATAATCAAGCATGTTAATGCCCCAACAGTACCGGGTGGTGTAGGTGTGGTGTAGGTGTATTGGTTAAATCAGCCTGATTGGGACGTACGCCATAAGTGTCATAGATAAGTCAATGGAATGTGTCTTAGGTGTAAACTTTACAGATAAACAATCAGGCTTTACATTAGTTTTATTTAGCGCCCAAATCAGTCATCATGGGGCCAGAACGACGTTGAGTTTTTCCCTCATCTCGTATCGATGGTGTACTTATACAGTGACGCCTATGCACTTCTTGTTTGCGGAGATCTAAATGCCCGTGTTGGTAATTGTTTTGATGCTATTAGATAGACAACATCCCACGGTAGACAGGTTCAAGACAAGATGGAAGATGGTCTTTATATAAAAGTATGTTCGAGTTCATTATCGACACCAAGTTGTGTGTATACTAAATAGTAGCGAATGCCCTGTATGATTATACTTGTACAACAAGTCGCTGGTCGTCCGTGTTTGATGCTTGTGTCCCATGATGTGTTTGAGCATTGTGTCACATACCGAGTAGATAGAGTGGCACCATTGTTAAATGAATATCACGTGTACGTTCTTATATCTGGGAGAGGGAAACCGCCGGATCACTCCATTTTTTACGCTGGAAATGTGCTGTGGTTATACAAATGCTCAAGAAGAACAGTCTGATAATGACACAACTAGTGCTCAACATAATCCACCTATATCTACTCTTAAAAGATACCTTATTGACAATGTGGCAGAGGAATTTATGGGTACTCGAATGTGATGAACAGCTACATGTATGAGTAGCATGATAAATATAATAGAGCACTGTCAGCATACACAGGGGGGTATTGATGAAGCCTCAGTTTGACACTAAGCAATGATATGGAAGTATACAAGAGAATTAGATGAATGCGGTTCAGATCAACCTAAGAAATTTTAGAAACATATCAAAAACGTCTACTAGTAGGTGTCTGAATTGCTAGCACAATACCAACAATGGTTACATTAGAAACTGACTTTGTTTCTGATCTTGATGTGGTTTTAGATAAATGGCGTGGTATTTTGAAGGTCTTTGTAATCAGGGCAATGGCAAGGATCAACTTCTTCCAAAATGTTATTGGTGAGAAGAATCGACTGGAAGCCGAAATGTCTCAACCGAACTATGTAAGCAATCTTGTATTAAATGATGAATATTCATACAATGAAATTGAAATGGCACTACACAACTCAAAAAATAAAGAGTCAACTGTTATTGACGGAATTCCCAATGAGCCCTTAAAACAGTACAGTGATATTAGCTGTGTACGCTTTTATGTTTGGTGTTAATATCTTTCCTACTGTGTGGTTGAAAGCAATCATTGCACCAGTCCAGAAAGGGGGTAACCAAGATGCGCTTTTAATTGGCAGTGTTTCTATAATAAGAGAAAATGGTCAGATATTAAAGAATTGTTTGCAGATATAGATGTACAGAATATGTTTAGCACCAGATCAGTTTGTAATTTTGATTTAATTGGGGACAAAATGTTGGTCCAAATGATAACGTCCTGGAAACAGGAAGTTCACCTTAAACCTAAATTACGCACTGTGCTAGCTGCATGTACATTTACGTCAAAATTTGGCGAGGAGCTTATGTTGTCTCTTACATGTCGAGATCTGAAAGAACTTTATTAGCTCAGGTTCGAGTTGGAGTTAAAAAATTGAAACTGGAAGATATTTAAACTTGAAGAAAGAATTTGCGAATTATTTAATCAGGAAATTGAAGATGAAATACATTCTCTATGTCCTTTTCAAACGTTTGAAAACCTACGGAAACAGTTACGTCCTCGGAGTCCAGAAATCCGTTTGCATGTAATTATTGGTAGAAACCTTCTTGTATTTTGGATGAACAATCACTGAAAAAAGATCGGTCAGTTTGTTTCAAGCGCTTGGGTAACCCGTAGACAGATACTGTATATTAAATACAAAGTCATTTAATATGTATTTAATTCGAGTCTCTGTGATAATACCCGTGTCAATATATAGCTAATGGTGCTTAATGCAGTAAATGTACCTTGCTCTCTATGTCTCTATATTTTGTATTGTATATCATGTTTTGAGTAATTTATAAGTCCGGTTGGGCTGGGTGCTCTGAATTGTTAATACGTAATGTAGTCACTATTTGTAAAACTTATAGTACAGGTGACTATACAGTAATAAATAAATAAAGTTCATTCATACATTGATAAATAATTGATTGTTACTTCGTGAAGGTGAGTTAGGTTAGATTCAGTGTACATTGAGAATATTTCCGGCCTGTTTTGGTACGACAGTTATATTACCTAAGTGGCAAGATATATCTATCTGTGGGTTATCAACAACTTGTAGGTTATCCGAGACTCGCTACATATATATATATACTTTTATACTGCCCGTCGTAGCCGGCCAATGATTGCTAACACCCAGGCCACCCTTTACAAAAGACGACATGCCACTGTCATCTCAGACGAGTCCACCACGGGCGGCTAAGACAAGTATTTGTAAGGAGTCCAGGCGAAGGCGACAGTGTCTCCGGTAAGGTGCCTTGACAGAGGGACACACCAAGAGGAGACAACGCCTGGGGCTGCCAGGCTAGAATCACAGATCTCTGACCCCGACACCCCCGCTTGGCACGCAGCGATCACAGGATACTAAATCGATATCTCCGTCGTAACAGACAAAGACCTCGGGCCGCCGGCAAATGTGCTTAAATTGCCATTAGAAAGTCATGGCCTTTTCGCGGGCTGGGTCGGAATATCAATGTTACCTGTCAGGTCCCGGGATCACATGACCTATGTCTACAGGCGAGTGGCCACAGTGAACGAACAATGTCTTACAACTGCAACAGACGCTATGAAAACACACTCCATACTGTTCGCTTACATTAAGGCATACGTCACCGTACATGTATAATAAATCCGATTTCGATATGCAATTTGATCTTTCTAATATTAAATGTTTTCAAATGCGAATAAATTCAGTCAAAGTGTATGGGGAATTTTTTGCGGGGTGGTCTTACGTTTTCGGCGTCAAAGACCATGGAAAACATATTGCACGTTTCAATCATTGGATGAAATGGTTCCATGATAAATATAGTCGCTTTAATTAAACTGTTGCTACTGCAGCTGCTAACAGTACAACTGCATCTCTAATACTTAGTAGCAGCAATCTGCAACAGGCACTACAGCTGAATTACATGTACATGTTGTTGAACTACATGTGCATATAGTTAGACTGTCACTTAGTGTTTGCTACTCACGTAACTGAAAGTGTACTTCTATTACTATCACTGAACTGTAACGTCCTTAAAATTTTACCGTGGATTTACCATGTAGAACTTTTTGTTCAGTACAACTGTTAAACGAAATGGTGTCGTCTTTAAACCTAATCCAGTACTGTACACCAACTGTAATACTAAACCATGTATTAAACCAGTAATACTATCTGTTAGTGCTAACTACCAGGAAATGTAACAGTGTAACACGCTACTGTAACAGTTTAACATCAGAACTAAGGCGGCGCGCACTTATTGTGGGGGCAAATTTCTGCAATGCCGACCATCTTTCATCATCACCCCATGCAGAATGACAAAACGCGAAGACCGTTTGTGAGCATGCGGGTTGTCAGGGACGTTGTTTACAGCGGAAGGAAAGTGAAAGCATTTCATTGTCGTGCTTTCTGGGTGACAAACGAGATTACCTCAGCTGAGCGGCGTTGCCCGTGTGACGCGGAGAGCATCACTGTCAGGAAACCTCCCCTACTCCCTCCAGACAGGAGACATGGAAACCCTCAGAAGTGCAAACCTCTGCTGCGGAAATCTGTTCTTTTTATAGACAGACTTACACTGTGTCACAGAAGTGGTCTTGGTGACAAAGAGGCGACCTAGGTGCACTAATAGGTAGCCTTTAATGGTACTACGATTTAGACCATGCATGTCATTGCGATACAGCGACCTACAGTTATTCAGATTAGAGCTCGAGCTAGCTGTGTCCTGGTGGTGTGCCTGAAACGTGACAGAAGTTATCGTAATAAGTGTCACCATCGTGTCACCAGCTGCGATGGTACACTGTGACAAACATTTGTTGTCTGCCGCTGGGCGACTTGTATCATTACCTGAACAGGGAGTCTTGACCTAAGTTTGACCTAAGTTAATTCATTAGCAAACTAAAATGTTTTAAGATTTTAAGCCCAGAAAAATGTGGTTTAACTCGCACTCCTCATAGTGTCTTTGGGAAGAGCGAGCCTGGGCCCATCAGATTGAAACCACAGAAGCTTTGCCTTGGCACAAATTTATCATGCAGCTCATGGGCCGTGCAATGGTGGATGAAACGGGGGGTGGCGTCTGTTGAATCGAGACACATCAATCATTGAACAGACAAAGCAGCTACCGGGAAACCACCGAATGCTGCTGGACTTGAGAAAGGGACCAATGCAGTGCATATCTGTCTGTATCACTTGGTTATAATAATCGGCGCTGCTGTTATGCGCAGATCATAATTTTGAAGCAAGCCTTCTTTGATAGTACATGTACATATATTATGTTCTGGTAGTTTTGCCTACACTGGCAGGTATCCGTGGTGCTGGTTTATATAGAACAGCTATAGAGATTTTCAAATGCGCCAACGGAATCTAATCTCAACGAAACTTGCAGTCTGATAACACAGAGTTAGAAAACGAATACTGAGGCGCCCCTTTCAAATAAGTGAAATTATGAAGTTATATAACATTATAGCACTAGACACCATAGAACCATTACCTCTTTGATGTAAAACTTGTCAAGTGTCAACATTTTAGTCTGCTTTATTACTGTTTAATACTTGCTTCTTTTTGCAGTACTTTTCACAGTTACTTTTTCCGTTGCTTTTCCCGTTCACTTTTTTCCTGTTACTTTCTTTCCCGCAATTTGCAATCAGGTACACGACGCCAAAACATGGACAAAACCCCACCACATTCTATGTAGATATAGTTACACATATTTGCTGATACGTTCATCGGACCAGGAGGATTGACGCTCTTATGCTTCCCAGAACAATAGGTTTGTTACGCTGACCCACCTGCTTCAACTGAAAACAACGATCGCCCGTGACCCTGCAATATCGTTAACTAAAGAAAGCGTCCTCCACAGCATTGTTCCTGGTCGCAGTGTGTCCAGTGCATGCTTCGTCGAATACCCCGTTCAGGTTCCTGTAAGAGTCATGAGAGTTTTGTGCTGCCCCTGATTCGCACACGTCACCGGTTTCCGCTCCGACATGCAGTCAACACATTTCGGAATTGAACCAATTGTGAGCAGTATTGTTGCCCGTCCATTCTATGGCACACGCAGCCAGCACGCCTGACTGTGTGACGGTGTTGGGTAACTTTTAGCATGAGTCAATAAAGCTTGATATCCCGACTTCGGTTCCCGCCCTAACCATCACGTACCGCTGGACTTTTCGCCGGCGCTTGCTGTTTAGCACACCTTTATAATAATCCATAATCACTCTCCATCTGTCAAAGTCGGAAAGAAAACCAGGCCAGCGAACCGCCAAAACTTTATTCCATTGACCAGTAGCATGTGACGCTGCCTATCACCATACATGTATGTACGTTTGTTGCCATAATTCAGGACGCATTCCTGGATGCCGATACTTCCTTCAAACACTGAGTCTTGAAAATTTGGTGTACATACGACACATAGCTGTTAGACATCGGCCAGAAAGCAGCAGGAAAAAGTAACAAGCAAAAAGTAACACTTTTGCCCAGGAAAAGGGTACAAACAGAGAGTAACAACCAGGATGAGTGAGTCAAGCAGAAAAAGTAAGGGTGTCTTACAAAGTACGAAGGTGGGAAATTATACTTCTGTGAATGTACTTCCATTTTGTTAGCCAATTGTTCAATAGTCAGGGCCACAGAGTGAACTTTAAACATTAATTTTGATGCACTTTACCCATAGATATGCTGCGGGTGTATATTCACACAAACATTCAGATCAGATAGAATAAAAATTTATTTAACGCCGCTTAATACAGTAAAACAATCAACATTTGTGTCCAGCAGTACTGATCAACAAAAGATACGTTTGAAGATGAACGAATGAGGCGGTGTGCGATCGACGATGAGATATGCACATATGCGGATTTCATAAAAAGACAGTTACGTTCTTTCTAAAATACAAACATGAGAGTAACTACAGTTACACTGTTCATCCTTCCATGGCTGGATTAACATTTTAAAATCATTTAGGGGTGCAGCATCTTTAATAAAACTATTTAAAACATCCCATCCCTTTCCTCCGTGGTAGCTAAAATAATCCCATCCATAAGTCACCGTGTTAAAACGTGAACGCTGCAAAGATTTCATACCCCTTGAATGATACAAGTGACCCAACTTATTAAAACGTTTTCCACATACATGATATAAGCCGGTCCAATATTATGATATATATGTATCTTTGTAGCTTCTATAATTTAAGAAGTATATACATCAGTGGTGTGTTTTGTCTTCTCCTTAATGACGCATAACTCATTGTACGCGTATCGTAAGCTTCGAAACTGTATGTTATCTAACACGATAATTATTTTCTTTAGACCCTGGACTCCACAGAAGTGCCATACTAATGGAGAAAAATTAAAGTGACTCATTTTAAATGATTGAAACATAAACAGTTTAACCCCAGTTCTTAGGTCTTTAGAAATGCCAGCTATAGCGTTAACCTGTCCCCAGGCCTTGCAACAAACGTCAGTTTCTATCAACCTCGACACCCAGTATATTTATATGGGTCCAGTGGGATCAGCTTAGTTGTACCAGTAATGGCAATAGATTCGTTGATATGGTAGCTTTTATCCAAAACAATGCACTGAAATTATTCAGGGTTTACTCGCATGCAGTTTGACTCAGACCAATCTAGCAGAAAACGGACCGAAATCAGTAAATTAATCTTCAATTGTTGAATGCCATTTGACATACACCTCCACCGTATTGTCCTCTACGTAGTTATAGATACCATGCTGGCTGTTCAACCAGTATATCAAATCATTTTGAAATATATTAAAAACATGCGGGCCTAATATGTTGCCTTGTGGCGTTCGTTTAATCACATTTGACCATTCACTTCTTGTCACGCGATTTTTACTCTTTGTTTCTTGTACGTAATATAGTTTGCTATCAACAACCATGCACCCTCATGTAGTCGGTATGCACTTAATTTATTTAGAAGTAGTAAATGAACCAAACAACCAAAGGCCTGGATCTGTGAGTACTTCTCCACATACATTATCAATCATATAAAGTGGACTTTTAGCAGTAGTAGTAGTAGTAGTAATGGTAGTAGTAGTAGTAGTAGTAGTAGTAGTAGTAGTAGTAGTAGTAGTAGTAGTAGTAGTAGTAGTAGTAGTAGTAGTAGTAGTAGTAAT
>JAAUYG010028242.1_pt1 | contig 11659 bp, 7 predicted proteins | sample 7278091 | NCBI WGS metagenome assembly JAAUYG01 (sample SAMN14350201, study PRJNA611818) | marine sediment metagenome | isolation source: surface marine sediment (0.6m) | place: French Polynesia: Moorea | collected 2018-08 | reverse complement strand
TTATCTTATCTTATCCCTAACGTTAGATTAATTTTCGGCAAGTGGATCCTTTGCGACGAAACAGCCTACTTACAGAACTATTTAGGAAATACATGTACTTAATTAAGTCATTATGCCAATGCGCGATGTGTGTTTTATGTACGCTGTGTCATGGTGCAAATGGTGATACTTTTGCAACATTTGGGGTGTTGCACTTCTATTATGGGAGCAGAAATGATAATTTCTAGTCATGGCCGAATTTTAAGAAATAGATTCACAGTCACAAAGTCAATTTTCCACCATACAGCCCTTGATTTTTTTTTATTTGGACCAACTACTTCATTTCATATCATGTCATCATGCAACAATCCTGTCCGAAACTGCCCCAATGTGTTATTTTTGTATCGACGTTTTATAAATTTATATGCCAAAATTAGATAGGTCAAAACAGATAAATCCATTCATTCCATGAAATCTTAGAGCCTGGCAGTGACTGGTGTTTGCGGTTTTGCTACATGTACACCCCTGTTGATCAGGTTTTACTGCTATTTTTGGTAGCATTTTACTTGATGTGTAGAGTGTTTTATTACTTGCTATATTCTGTACATATAAATTCAAGCACACGGTTGCCAATAAAACAGTAGCCCTATCTTAGCTTTAAAAACCAAGGCATTGAGAAGTGGTAATCCTTGGTAGATCAACGTACTCTACTCTACTTTCCTCCCTGCAGTCTATTCAAACAATTGTTTTCGCATATCTTCGGTATAGATGTACATGCTAAATACACGCCCTCCGTCGTCGTGTGTTGATGCGTAATGAATAATGGGACCCGGGAGTGCTGCACGTTCCCGGCAGTAAGTCATCCATCAATTTGCTAGCGAGGCAGGACAAAGGAGGATCACTCGGTGTCATGCGGTGGCTCCATATAATAGCCCCCAGTGGGGCGGCGGTCCCTAACCAACAATGCCCACATGAGATTACAGACTGGCGGGTCAGAAAAGAAAGGACAGAAAATATGAAATAGTGGTCTGTATACAACAAAATGCAGTGCTACCTGCTAGAATTTAATGCTTAGGTTTTGTCGAGTGCCTTCTAACAGTACATCCGTTCTTCAATGCCATGACAAATATCTGTTCCAGGACTTTCACTGAGTTTGCATTTTAGTACATCACGTGCACAGAGAAATATACTGTCAGTGTCAAATGTTTTCGGGAAAGTTCATGTTTGAGTTTTTCATGCGTTTCGTCATATTTGCGAAATACTTTGAATGTTCAGATACATTAAAAATAAACCTTTGAGCTCCCTTGTTATGTTATACTGGCGGTTTGAATGCTTGCACAACAATACTGCACCAGAAAGCATCAGGTACAGTACGGCACATATTTATCAAACAATTTACAATTATGATATGCTTTGGCGCACCTCTTGTTATTTTATCCTGTTTAAATGCACACGTCGCCTAGAATACAAAATCAAATTAAATTGTAACGTAACATGCATACAATATCATAATCCAGAAGTGTCTGAGTCGATGAATCGCAGATGCAAATTGTGATATTTTGAAGCAATAAAGAATTATTGCGATATGTGACAATTCATCCAAGATGGCACATTGAAACATAAATATATTCCCCACTCTTCCACCCAGCGGGTCTGGGACGTCATGTCCATTTTCCCCTGCCATTGGTCAGTATGAATCCGTACCATTTGCTTGCATAAAGACATTGACACAAGCCTCTAACTCGCAGCCATGCAACAGAACTACCAACTACTACAAAATTACCAATAGTCTTTTCCCATATCTGTACTGTTTACCTTTTTTATTTCAATTTCGGTAAATTACAGTGGAGTGTATATTGGCTATTATGTTTTGTTAATATTTCTTATTAATGTTATTCTGGATAGAAGAAGAGACGTTTGGCCATATACTCTCACCATTACTAATGTTACATTTACTTTGTAGTACAATTCCAAAATAAAAGAACATTTGCTGCATCTGCTGCTACACTCCTCCTCCCCTCCTCCTCCTCCTTCTCCTCTTCCTCCTCCTCCTCCTCCTCCTCCTACTACTACTACTACTACTACTACTACTACTACTACTACTACTACTACTACAACTACTGCTACTACTACTACTACTACTACTACTACTACTACAACTACTGCTACTACTACTACTACTACTACTACTACTACTACTACTACTACTACTACTACTACTACTACCACTGCAAGACATTAAAATTAAAATGTCAAAAGTAATATGTATCATTGATAAGCACAGTATTTGTATCGTGATTCACTCGAAATGTCAAGACAAGAAGGTATGTGAAGAGGTCAAACGTTCGATTTGAAGCAAGCAATTCCTGGCCAACTGGTAAACCTGGTAAACCCGCTGCGCCAATAACAACAGAGGAAATAGACATTTCGTGTTCGGGTTGGGTCTATTTCAGGTGTAACTTTATTCTCCGTAGCAAATGAATCTAATATTTGCACAAACATCGTTTTTCATGTTTTGTTGAAACTATCAAATTGAGCTTAATTTTTATCCACCACAGACTATTTGCGCTTTGCATTTTTTGTCTTAAACAATCAGTTTTGTCCGACGTTGGAATACCTGTTAACATGGCAAGCACGCGGCAGCCACGGAGCTTCGATATTCTCGCGGGAGATGGGAACAGCTAGTGTTCCCCTGCACATCAAACAAGGCTCTGATTGCTACGATTACCTTCTGAGGAAGCCAGCTTCCCGAGGCGGTGCTTCAAAGAACCTTGCCTTCTTCTTTTCGGCTTTCTTCTGGTAGATATAACCCCTCCTGCTTGGCGGAAGACATCAATATGATTCGATCGAATACTTGTCACTTAAATATAACCAAGGACCATATAATGATCAATGTAGGGTTCTTGTAATATTCCCAATTAGGTGTATTAGTACAGTATTACCAAATAGTCGTAAAATCGTTAGTCTGTTTTACCTTAAACATTCCTCGAAATTACCAGATGGAGAGCAGCTAGCATGTGTAGTCAGTGGGAGAGTTGTAGTTAGGGTTGGATAATGCTTACTTTAATCCAACCAAGCATCCAGCGTTTTTGAACAGGTTAAATGGCAATTATTGACATAATTATAGAAAATTAATTGAAATCCGGTTCGTCCTCGCATTTGTCCGATAATGATGGATTTTGTTTGCCACAATTTTTATTTTCGATCCAACTGAATTCTTATTAACGGTTGACTGCTGTAGTTTATCTGGTGTTTAACACTTCCATTGGTAAATAAGTCACTGTGTAGTCTTGGTCTGCTCTGCGATGTGTATCCATGGGATTCTAAAAGAAACGGGCACTTCCGATTACGCGACTTCGACGGATCATTTGCGTGCATGCGTGTTACTGATATGGAAGGCGATATGTCGTCTAATTGTTTATGTTATATATGTTTATGCAACATGTGAACATTCATGTCTTTTATTTATATAAGAACCAGTTTATCTCAAGCCGGACCTTTCATTTCATTTCCTTTATTTCAGTAACCCCCAAGCTGGAGTACAAAATAACATAGCAGCTGAGGTCATACCTTATCAATTTATCTAACACACATGGATTTCAGCAACAGATTGTCTTTGTTTACATTCAGTCTGTGAAGATAAAAGCATCTTTCTTCACTAATAAACTATTTACGTCCACAGAATCAATAAACGATCATTGTAAGTAATATGAGTATTTTAAACACTTTGGCGGGAAAATTCCTGAGAATAGGCCTACGCGAAGTTTTAAGAAAGCGAAAATCGCCACCCATCATGATTGGCTGAAACTTGACCAGAAGACGCCTATTGGACAAGTGTAGTTTTGAATTCCGAATGAAACCGACTATCCCTGTCACGATTTTGAGGCACGAAATACTTCCTATTTGATGTCCATCAGAGCCTGACGTCATACAGTAAGAGTAGTTACGTTAACCTAGTAAACCTAGTTCACTAATCATGGCGACCAGTTTAATGCTTAAGATCTCTTTTCGGACTGAAGATTATAAAAAGGCCCTGATTTCGCTAAACTGAAAGCTTCTGCCCATGTTTTTGACTACCTTTAATTTGGTCTCCCATTCTTTAATGATCCATTTTGGCCCAAGTGCATGAAGTGTTTCGAGTGCACCATGCATATGCCATGAGCAAAGGTGTCCTGCGGCGGAGGACAAGCGTCTTGCAGCCTGTTATTCACTGATAAAACATGAGTGCGAGGTTGCTAAACAGAAATATAACTGTGGTTATATCAATGATATCTCCGATATTGCATCCGCGGCGATATCTGGATGCTATCATGATACAGGTCTGCTGCGCACGTGCCTCGAGTCAAGATACAATAGTCTAGGATTATTTCTGTACGGGTTCCAGGCAGTTTAATACGGCTTGAAAGACATGCCTATCTGATAATAGAAACATAGACCCCTTTTTCTTATCCAATACGATCTGCTAAAACATGTTGCAAGTTGCAGATAGAAAGAAAGCAAACTTGCAAACGCCGTTCGCATGTCTTAGAATGAGGACACAAACGGCTGTTTTTTTATTCCATAGCCATTAAGTCGAAGGTTAAAATACTGAAATAGTGAAATGTATGATCAAATATAGTATGTCATGTTACAATTCCGTGGACTGCTTTTGGATAGAAATATTTTAAAAGGTTAACATGTGGTTTTACAATATGGAGCATATTGTAATTAGTAAGGATACTGGATGCTAGCAACACACGATCTTATATCAGTATTCAATAATAGTGCAAGCAACTAGTAATCTTTCGCGCGTCACCTTTTCATTTTCTTTCTCAATAAATGGCTGGTAAATTACAGTTCATTTCCTCATTCCTCATGTTGTACGTACATGTAGAACACTTCTACTAAGCACGGAACACCAACCCAGACTTTTCTACCTTCCTGAGACTCAGGATCGTCAACTTATGGCCCGTTGTTATAGAATAATAGAAGTCTTCCACACGATTGGGACTGCAAAAGTGTCCTAGGAATGATATTTTAGAACTTAATTTAGATGGTTTTGGGGGTATATTTACGTAATAGTACAGCAGAGTCATACGGAAAAGTAAATAGCCTGCATGAATATAATTGATTGAATTTTCCTTCCAGTTTGCAAGTGTAACATGCGTGATGATGTCAAAAATACCCTACAAATGTCTTAATTTTGAGGCATACTGTCACATAATATTTCAATCTAATATATTTGGCAGGCACTACTTTCAAGTTATCCAGTGTGTGCCTCTTGAAAATAATTAATAATTATGTGTAATAAGTGTAGATTTAGACCAATGACATATGTGATGTACTGAAGTGCTGTATTGGCGATTGTGCCACAACGTAAATCTCTTTTATAGGGCACAGATTTTTAAAGCAAGCCTCTTCAGAGTACTATGTTTGATCTTCAGCAAGGAAAAATCAAATTAAAAAACAAGGAAAAAGAGCAAATGCATCATTTTTGTAACGTATGTTCCTCCTTGACTTTACTCCATGTACATGTTGAAATTGAGCACCTCTGAATAAAGGATTCACGAGAACATTTTACAACAGTCCCTCCCCAATAAGGTCATCCTATTTACCAAGAAATTGTGGCTACTTTATAGAGGTGGCGTTTGGTGAGAGAGAGAAGTAAATATATTTATATTAGTAGCGACAAATATTTACGGCCTTATTAGAGAGGGTGGCCTCTGTTGAAGGTGGCCACTAAGAGAGGGACCACTGTATATTCCTTACCCTGTATGGAAAGGTGCCGGCATATGTCAGTTTGTATGTAATGTCAGTTAATATAATGTAAAAGGTTCGAAGATGTGCGTATCTTGATTTAATACAAGAATGCCTTGGGAAAGAGTTATTTACAGAAAATAAAACTCCAGCTTAGAGCAATTAAGTGATTAAATTTATTGTTTCTGTTCATGAGGATGAGGACAAGAACACATAAATCTGTAGTTTTTACATATATTTATGTCATATAAATGTTATAATAATGTGAAATCTAAATTTTGGGATCACAAAATATGACAACACGTGGCACACTGACAAATCTTTTGGCTCCTACTAGTTTTCATCTCACATCATTCTGTACATGTTCAGTGGTGTAGATTGCTAAATATTGGAGATTATCCTTGCATTCTGCACATATTCAAGAAATAAACCCGGAATCATGGGAATGGTTGAGCCAGTGAGTGAGTGAGTGATATCAAAGTTTAACGGCACATCAACACCAAAAGGGTCCTACAGTGCCAAAACAGGTCTAAACTGTCAAGTCACATCTTGAAAAATGTCCAGCAATGAACAAGGTAATGCCCACTATGGTCCGCGGCCAGCTAAAGTAGCTGGCTAACCTTTAGCTAAAGGTCATTCCCCTATCCGCCACCTGTGTCGCGCCGGGGTTGCTCTGTGGGCTGAGCACCTGGGAAGATAGCCCAGGTTCCCCGGAGCCTGTCATCGAGGGTTTTCAGGAAAGGTACCATGTGCTGGGGCATATGCTCGAAGAAATACTTTGGAGCAGAGGTGGGTTTTTTTCCCTACATTTTTTTTTGCCAATTTATAAGGACTTACATATGTCCCCAGGCCCAAGAGTCTCCAAAAGAGCTATGTTTTGAACTTTTCTTAGAAATGGTTTCATCCGTGCCAAATAAAACTTGTTTTCTCTCAAATTCTCCTCTGATGGACGGCGGAGTGTCTATTTAATGCCAAAATGAGTATGCAATCCTCAGACGGCACTAATCATTTTCCGTTAAAAAAACTAACAGACCCAAGGCCATGTCCTGCACCGCATCAAGCACGAAAAAGGGGATTTACGTATTCTGGAGCCCCACACTAGTGGGAACAGACAACTCGACTGTCCAGCTCTGTGTCAGTACAGAGATGTGGATGGTCCAACTCGGCTCACCTGGGCGGGTTTGTATCCGTGGCTTTGTATCTGTGGGCTGGGTGGTCGGGCCAATATAAACAGATCAAGTACATATCTCATCGTCAATAAATCGGTATCAATATATTCGAACTGACTGTAGACTCTTATATATGACTGTGCACCAATGATAACTCTGTTGAATCAGCGCTGTAGAAATGTCTATTTTTTTGTATTTGTATATATCTCGTCAAAAACATACTTAGCTGCATTACACAAAGTAACATTGGGACTGCAATTTGAATAGTAATGGCTACGGTTTCAGCTTAATTTTATTTCCACAGAATATATACACTTTCAAAAAATGTATCATGATTCCCCTTACCAGATATCCGTGTCCAGGAACCTCACATATCCACGAAGACGATTGATCAAAGTAAACCCTTTCTGGGAATAGTTGTAGTACTGCGACTTGGTATTGTAGTCATGGGTCATGTCCAGGACCCTTCCATTAATTGAAAATGTCCCGAACATGCAGAAAACGAACACTAAACTCCACTCGATGTAACCCATTATCATGCAGTTGTACTAGCAATTGGCGGAGCAGAGATACAGTTTCACCCGACGTCTTACAACTGGACGACTTTGGGCCTGACTTTATGATGTTGGCAAGCTATACACCACAGCTACCTAGTGGATGGGCCGAGTCATTTTTGCTGGAAAGGTCCATGTAAGAAATCTTATTTATGTAAAGACTATATTTGGATCTCTAGAGCTATTGCAATTTGAATTTTTAGGTCACTTCACCCATAAAATGGTAAGCGAGAAAAAAAAAACATTGACATAAAAATTACATCACATACATAACATTTAAGCATAAACATAGGACATTTTAGCACACCCTTTATACGAAAAAAGCCGCATGCTGTTTCTATAACTGTTGCTATTATGATGTTACGGTGTACTTTAAAATTCATCTCACATTCAAGTTTACAATCTCTGCGGAGATTTCTTCAAATTCGTAGATAACTTGGGTACACTAAAGTGATTTTACGCATTTTAAATCCAGCAACTTAGTTGCTTCCCAGGTTGCTTATAACCTTATCTAACATGACCCAGAAAGAATGCGCTGAATTTTACGCGCAGCTTTGACATAACATTTTAACAGCTACATATCTATAAAGAGCTGAGTAAAATGGGTATAAGCTGGAATGACTGAGGAACAGTTTAATCCAGAGCACCTCATCCACAGTCTAATGTAGCTCGTCTATGCGTCGTTGTCGTTGTTGTTGTTGTTGTTTATTTTCCGAATTGTAACAGACATACAGCAAATAGTACATATTCCATGGAGTACAATTCGTCGTCATTCCATCTGAGCTATATAGCTGTGATCTATGGTCTGAATACGATAAACAAGCGTCAAGGTACATCGGCCATGGAAGCCAAATGAAAAAACATAAATGTACATATATAAATAAAACAAAACCAATTATTTAATGCCAAGTAATTGTTCCATAGTACAACAAATAGTATACTTGTTACTTTATATAATTTATTCATCCCGCAAATCCCCAACCTTCATTCAGTACTATGATCAAATTTTAAAAGCCAAATTTATAATTAGGAGAGATTTTATCACTGATGGATTTGCTAAACGAAGAATCCAATCCATCGTGCCCTGAGATTTTTTTTTTTTTTTTTGGTTCCCATGCTTCTAATAACTCTAACAATTTCCACTGGGGTTAGTGGCTCATCTATATCGGATAATTATGGCCGTTGATGGTGCAAGGTTATTTTGCGGTCATTCAGTGCACTTGCGTTTCTTCACAACATGAGAGTTTCAAAATACGTTTACTGAGACCGTACACATAAAAGATAGTCGTTAGACGTTTGGAATTTAAATTTAGTAAATTTAACATTCTGGCCATTAGGAAAATAAAACCTTCCAATGGGAATGAATAATCATAGGGCGAATTGGGCAAGCATACTGTGTTTAGATAGTTACGTGTGACCTTTGATGCCACGAGGTCAATTTTCGTTCTGGGCTCTTGACTTTTTTTTCCAAAAATCCGATTTTCAAAACACTACTTCTACAGTTACATATATTTTTCAAACCATTTTCTTGTTGTGTTTCCCGGTGACTGTACCCACAGAAGTTATTTGTTATTGTTGAAATTTAAAATTACACTGGGGAATTTAACATAGACCTACGATCTGGTACTAAGCGCATGAGACATGTTCGCTGCATTCTGGATAAGAGAGGGCCAAAGACATCGCAAATTATCATGCTTTAAGTGATAGAGAAATATATCTCGTGAATGTAGCTATCTAATCAATTTTATGGTTAAGAAATAAAATCTCGCATAAAGAATTTACTACGAACTTATTGGTGCATGCACTACGATCCTTTTGTTTATCCATACTAAAGCTCTTCTTATGACTTCAAGAGAAATGGATTATGAGTCCAAGGTTAGTCTTATGAACCTGGAAAGCTACACTATCAATGCATGCAATAGCTGGTGCAAGATGGCGAAAACCTTGAATTTAGCGAGCTCCAATAGATGACTTACTTATGCTTATAGCAGCGGGAACTCTCCTACTTCCCCCTTCTGGTCGGAAATAATATTGATCTGGTTAGACAGAATATGACTTCAAAGTTCTTGTTGAAATGTGTGAAACTTACCCAGGTCTTCGAGTTTATATCATAGTTGGGGTTCTAGAAACTACTTATACTGTAAATTTCCTACGTCATAATACCATTTTAGCAATTTTAGTCACTTTATAGAGTCCCTCCCAAGTTTTCCACAGTTTCACAGAAGGTGATGCCACGTCTTCATTCCATGGATAAGGCAACACGCAGCATGGGAAGCCTGCCTTTGCTATCAAGATGTCACATATGCCTTCACACACATGGCACTCCATCCCTACACAGACGTAGAGGTCAATGCTGAAGATTTCCTGCTGCTGGAACGCTTCGCTGTTGTTCTCTATGAAAAACAACTGTGACCTGGCACATGTAGATGAAGCCATAAGGAAGTTCTTTTGCCAGAGGGTAAAACAATGAATCCCTCGAACTCAGGATGCAGTATTGCAGCATTGTAAATGAGTTGCATATCAGAGTGGAGATATATGGTGCACCAGTGAGCAGAGTGAGCAACATGTACCCAGTCCAGATGGTTGGGACTGGACCACTCGATCAGGAGAGTCAGTATGTAGTCTGTGGCCTGTAGGGCCTGTAGTGAACTAGTTAAATGTGGCTACAACAGCCAATGAGGATGTGGTGCAAGGTGTGCATGCAGAAAGGCCAACTGGAAGTGCACAGAACTCTGCAGCTGTCATTGTCAGAAGTAAAGCGCATGTAAACGCCCTCTGATGACAATATATAGGACTCGACATGGGTAAAACACGGAGTGCGACACGGCCATTTTAAAGTTGTAGAAATCCAACGTGGCCTTTTATAAAAACTGTAGAAAGTGACGTTAACGTCTTATAAAAAGTGACATGGGGACATAGGGATAAATAAAAAGTGACGTGTGACTTAGCATAAATTATTAGGACCCATGTGGAGCCCTATATATTGTTGGACATAGAGAATTTTTGTGTTGTTATAAATGAAGCAGTACTTATCTCAATGTCATAGATGATGTTATCATTGACCCTGATAATGTATGTGTAGACACTAATATCATGATCCTATGTGGACTAGAAGCTGAGATATTGCCAGATATAGGTCTCTGCATGATGGCCCCCTTAAAATCCAAGATGGCCGCCAAAAGATATCACGAGGAAGTGGACCTATGAAAAACGGAAAGGTAGTATACCCTGGGTAGTATGTGGAGAAAGTTTGGCGCTTTTTCCGGAACGTCCACATCCACTTGGTAAACTCTCTGACTTTCAAAGCAAGAGATATATGCCAGGGATTACGCAAAATGGCATATAGCATGTGTTATACGCGCGAAGCAGAAAACCGGTGCCAAGTGTGTGTTTCTGCTGCAAAGAACAAGGATTATTAGCTGCCAGCATGGTTGGATTAGTCTGTCCTACAGGGACCTCGGATATAGAACAAATTCTTTACACACCACCCTTCTCAGAACAAGGCATTTATTGATGCTATATCTGTCATAATGAACCCAGGGCAAGACGCCGACAAACATGATCAACTGATTCACGCCTATCTACGGAGCCCCTAAGGGGACACGAAGAAAAAAATGAAAACTTTTCGAAATGTGCACACGAAAATAACTTCACGTGTAATAACTTCACGTGCTCGTGACACGTAATAACTATCACGTAATATCTTGCCCAGGCACCTTGGTCCACTGAGAGCACCCATTAACCCCCGACCCTTCGTGGTCGATATATGGGTACACATAAAGCCAATGCTTGTTGGTAGAGAAGGGCTTACGCGCTTGGCAGGGTGTGTGTATAGGGTGTAGGATATGCTAATGGAGGGGGGGGGGGGAGGTAGGGTCTACGAATATCCCGAAGCAGAACCACCAAGTGCAACATGTAGAACGGATCCTTCTAACAATATACACTAATCAAATCACCGCAATTCCAGCAAAAGATACCCGTTGTGCAGCATGTGATCATCCAACCCGCTAGCTCTGTGGGTGGGTTTATTAAACCCCGCCCATGCTTTGCATGGCGGGTTTTCTTATTTTGCGTTTGTCTGTGTATCTGTGTGTCCGTGTGTCCGTTAACAAAATATCTCAAAAAATATTAAACTGATCAACTTCATTTTTGGCGGAAGCCTTCCCTGTGACCCAGGGAGGAAAGCATTCGATTTTGAAAAAAATCGCCCCAGGGTAAGGG
>JAAUYG010260588.1_pt1 | contig 11661 bp, 9 predicted proteins | sample 7278091 | NCBI WGS metagenome assembly JAAUYG01 (sample SAMN14350201, study PRJNA611818) | marine sediment metagenome | isolation source: surface marine sediment (0.6m) | place: French Polynesia: Moorea | collected 2018-08 | reverse complement strand
TCTGTACATGAATTTTCAATGCATAGCTCTCAACATCATCTTTGTCCTATTGCGATATTCCAGGCTAGCCTGGTGTTGGATTTGCTGCAGCAAGAATGTTTGCTCCTGCTGGTGCCACAAAGGTCAGCTCTGATGAAATCGGAAACAGCTGGACTCCTGTTTCTGCAGTGGCAGTTGCCAGAGAAGGTGTTCTTACGATCTGGAACAACCGGAGGACCTTCATCCAATGTAAGTACAGTGTCCTACCTACTTTCAAGACTACCCATTCAGCCACAAATAAACTGTGGTCTCAAGCTGGTCTTAAAGCTGGCTGTGGATTTTATTATCAGGATATGTTATGTATATTGAAAATATCGTGCCAGTGGTGTCTGTTGTGGCTCTTAGAAGAGGCAAAAATTTTAAGATTGATATTTCTTCAAAAGGTGTAAAAAAAATTAAATTCTCCATGCATTCAATAACTCAATACATACAAATATGCTTGATCAACCTTCTTCATGGCTTAACAACAATTTTTGGACTCCTCTCTTCACACAACTGTTTTGACTGGTCTCTTTTCACAATTGTTTTGACTGGCCTCTCTTCATAATTGTTTTGACCAGGCTCTTTTTCACAATATTGTTTTGACTGCTCTCTCTTCACAATTGTTTTGACTGGTCTCTTCACAATTGTTTTGACTGCTCTCTCTTCACATTGTCTGTTGGGAACTCTGAAATGGAATTACTTTACAAATATGACTTTCTGGTTCTCTATAACAAAGATGTTTTTTCCCATTCCAACATTGGCACATGTATCAGGAAAGCTGGTGGCCCCAGTTTAAAACCGAGCGTTTTGTTCCGACGGACAAGAAAATTGAGGTCCATCACAGGCTGCCTCTCGGGATACCACCATCGCTCTTGCCACGGATATTCTCTGAAGTTATTGCTATTGGTGATGTTATGCTACTTGGACGGTGGGTGATTTTAGCACGATGTGGCGCTGCTGATATTCGCATAAGGCACAATGTTGGAGCAGGTTAGTGCATCTTCAAGTAGGTACATTGTGTTGTATTCTAATAATATAAGTACTGACTATGAAATAGTTTTAGCCACATCTTAACCCTTGGAGGCTGGGAGATCGTTATCACCATTGGTCAGCATATTTTATTTTATCTACCTCATATGACTAATATTCTAAGTGGTCTTTCAAGACATATTTTACTGACAATTGAGCAAACCCGTCGTCATAAAAGATAAAATGTAGATCTCTTCAAGAATTTTAGTATAGTTCATTTTGCAGATAACTGCATGGTCGCAAATTTAACATTGGTCTTAAATTAAAGGGTATTTCATGCTATGAACCAAATGTGAGCAATATTTCCATTCTCATCAGGGTTTCCTGTTTTCTATTCTAGGCCTGATGTGTAGCAGTATTGATGTGGAAGCCCGGGTGACCGGTATGGTTGACAACCCTGACAATGAAACCATGCAGCAGTACCTGTGGTCAACGATGTCTCATTATCTCACCATAGTAGAGTACTGCATCATGGAACATTCAAATCTATCCTACCTGGTCAGTACCTAATAAGTGACACTTTTCAAAGTTAATTAATTTATCTTTTCCATCACCCGTAATTTCATTGTTAAGTGCACACACTCTAACAAGTGGATATTGTGGGTCTTTATTAACCTTCCAGCAGAGTCACAGCATTAGTTATAGGGTTAGACTGCAAAGAACATTCAAGTGCAAATGTTTTTTAAGATTTAATTAAAGCACTGCCTGCTTAATAGAATAACTACAGTAAACTGTCTACTGTCTATCTCACTGTTTGGAGGATTTTTTGCCAATACAGTGGTCCCAATGATTTAAGACCCCTTCATTTTAAGACTTACCTCTCTTTTAAGAGCAGCCATCAGTGGCCCCATTCTTATATTTTCAATATAAATTTTGTCCCGTTTTAAGACCACCGTCAATTTAAGACCACATTTTTTGCTTGCTGGATGGGTGGTCTTAAAATGCAGGAGCCGCTGTATGTATATGGGCAATAGTGTATTGTGTCAAAAAATCGTTCAATGTTCTGGGGCTTCATTTATACCTTCATTTGCTCATTTGTAAGTTATTCGTTTGTTTATCTGCCATCTAATGGCCATTTTACCCATTTGTTTTTGTTTTGTTTTGTTTCTTTGTTTTGGGATCATAGCATAGAGTAACCCAGTTTGCGCTTTCATGGTTTGTCAGGCAAAATTTTCAGAGGACTGCATTTATTACTGTAACAGTTAAAAATGTTATTTAATGTCAAGTAAAGATTCAAACAGACAAATTTGTACAATATATTAAAGTTTAATGTGTTATTTAATATTTTTTTTAGAATATATAAATTATTACTTTCTCACATTCTCACTTTGTTTCCTTAAGTCACTGGTTCCGTGTCAGGGACGATGCACCAACATGCATTCATCATCATCCAGCTTAAAGACAATCGAGCTGCATCGAGATATGGATTCAGTACCAATTTGTAAGGCCTGCGAGGCTATTGGAGGAAAGGTGGACAAGGTTATCGGCTACCTCAGAGGTAGGTATGGTGACAAAGGAATCAGGTAAAATATGTTTGGTTTTCACCTTGCTTTATTACTAGTATTTTTGATCACATATTTCGATCTCACTGCTATTTAGCAAAATTAAACCCAGACGACTTTTATAAAATCTTAAGACCAAAGCTTGCAACAACAGTGGTTGCCATGGTGATTTTTCAGGAACTGTACTAATTTAAAAGGGCTCCACATGGGTAAAAAACGAAGTGCGACACGGCCACTTTAAAAGTTGCAGAAATCCGACGTGGGCTTTTATAAAATCTGTACAACGTGACGTTAAGGTCTTATAAAAAGTGACATGGCGACATAGGGAAAAAATAAAAAGTGACGTGTGACATAGCATAAATTATTTGGACCCATGTGGAGCCCTTACTAAGTCTGTTTGTGTACAGTGAAACTTATATATAACAACCACCCTATGGACCAACAAAATGTTGTCCTAATACACAGGTGATCTTATGTGCAGGTTCAATAATATTGAAAGTATACCCTTGGGGATCCATAAAATGTGGTCTTTATAAGCAGGTGGTCTTTATATACAGGTGTTTTTTAGAACAGGTTTGCCTGTGCTTCATTTCCATATTGATTTAGATATCAAGACCCACAGAACTTTTAGTGTCATTGTATCTTCTTAGGGGAATTTGTTTGCACATACTTGTATGTACAGTCAACAGATTATGAAGCAGCATTCAGTTCCATGGTTCAAATCCTTGTCTTTATCAGTTGCTGTTTGGCCAAATGCTTTGGGCAAGTATGCACCTTGCCTCACTTATAGATCCCAGAGGATGTGTTGCATAGCTGGAAAAATTAATGGTTTCAAGTTGTCACTGATGTTTGCAGGTAGGCAGAGGTATCTTCCTTTCCATGACTTTCACAACTCGGACTGGGAGGAGAGCACTTATGTGACAACCGCTCCGTACGGTCGAATCTACAAACCATTCCTGAAAGGTGGTCCCGATAGTACAATGTGGTCCTGCAGTCACTGTGGCATCAGCAAGCCTGCTTCACTCAGATTATGGGTAAAGATGAGGGTGGGGTTGGAGAGAGAGAGAAGAGGACAAGTAGTGGTATAGCTAGCAATTAGTGCGTTGGTATTATTAGCATAAGAGTACTGGTAGTAGTAGTAGTAGTAGTAGTAGTAGTAGCAGTAGTAGTAGTAGTAGTAGTAGTAGTAGTAATCAATAAGTACCGGTAGTACCAATAGTAGTAGTATCGCATGGTAGTAGTATCGGTAGTAGTAGTAGTAGCAGTTGTAGTAGTAGTAATAGTAGTAGTAGTAGCAGTAGTAGTAGTAGTAGTAGTAGTACCAGTAGTAGTAGTAGTAGTAGTAGTAGTAGTAGTAGTAGTAGTAGTAGTAGTAGTAGTTGCAGTGGCGATGTGGTGTTGGTAGTTTTAAATAGCTGAATGGATACTAGCTTATATATACTTAATTATATTTTGTATTTCTCTATCTAACTGGATAATTACGTTATGCAAATGGATTCCACAAATGTAAACCATAACAAATGTTTCATGGATTAAAATACCATATGAAGTAGGGTCAATAATTATAAATGTTCCGTTTTCATAAAGCTAATTTGGTTTCTTTTCTAGCGTATGGAGAGCCGCTTATATCCAGCCTTTGCAAGCCAGTGCTTCAGAAATCTCCATAGTGACTCGGAGGCCAGCCAAGCATCTGCCATCACGTTATATCATGGCAGTGTCTTTCCCATGTATCCTCAGCCAACGGACAAAGGAGAAACAACACCTTCACCAGAGGAAACCGCCACAAATAATGATTCGTCTCCTGAACAGTGTGTAGTATTTATGCACAAATGTACCATACAGTGGAACCTGTCTTGAAAGACCACCCCACTGGCCATAAAAATGACAGATGGTCTTTGATGACAGGGTCAGTTACACTGAAATGTAGAACAACTTCTGCCATAAAATATCTGGTCTTTCAAGACAGGGGATCGGCCATGGCAGTGGTCTTTCAAGACAGGTTCCACTGTACTTAGAAATTAATCTGGACCCAGTTTCAGTGGTAATCTTGGGCACACGAAACACATTTTGTTAGTTAAGGGATTATGCACCTTAACCTTTTTCCATCGTGCTTAAGATTTATAAACAACACAACACCGTCACTGTCATTTTGAAAGTACATGTATGTAAGCAAATATCATTGTGACTTCAGCACAAATTTCAACTTTGAACTAATGCAATGGTTGTAAAGTTTTCTTAAAATATGCGTTCTTTCCATAAAACATATTTAACCTGTTTATTATGAGCAGCAAATTATTGGTAAATTCAGCGACCATAGTAACATGAGGAAGAATACTTAGAATAACAGATGAACTAACTGTGATATTTCTTTTCAGTTCCCTTAAATGTAGAGAGAGGATCAAAAATACTTAGAAAAATACTGATACTTCTGAGTATGCATTTACAATAGTAGTGAAGTCCCCATATTTACTTGTAGGATGCTTGAGAATAGTCTTAAGCAAGCCGAAAATTAAGGAGTCTTTGAATTTACATCCTTTAATGTAATCCCTGAAATTCAGGACCAAAGAAAAGCAGAAGATTCCTGGAGCCACCTTGCAATGTAAACAGCCGCTACATCTGACTGACCTCGAGGAAATCAATATCACTGTGTTGAAACCTGGGCCAGTAACCATCATTGTTGCCAGGGACGACCATTTCAAAACTGGTCATAGGTAAGCATTTGGAGTGTACATGTAGTAGTTCATTTCTCAAATGTGAGGAACCCATGTGCAAGGTAATTTGACTATACAGTAGTCCCAATCTAACAAGGCCTTCCTATTTGCCAAGAAATTGTGGCCTCATTGGAGAGGTGGCCTATGGTGAGGTTGAGAAGTAAATATAGTCATAGTCATAGTGGCAAAGATTTGTGGCCTCGTTAGGTAGGTTGCGTCTGTTGAGAGTGGCCACTAAGGTAGGGACTATACAATCTATTTGTAGTCTGATTTTTTCCACATCATTAGCCACATCGGTTATTGATGTCACCCTACAGCAAGAGGAAATAATAACAAAGGTTGGTTCCTGCTAATTTATTGTATGTCTCCCTATTATCTCAAGAAAAGTCCTTAAACTTCTGAAAAAATCTTACTACCATTAGATTGTAATATAAAGTGAGAAATTAATTAATTCCAAATTGTCAAAAAGATCCATTTTAAAAAGAGTGTCTCTTAATATGTTTTTCTGTGAGAATGCAAGAGGAAATAGATATGAAACAGTAGAATTGCTAACCCCAGGGACCTAGAACGATTTTAAAGTAAAAGACCTTAAGGTCAATAATCACCTTGGTAATCACTCTTTTTTTCCATCTTTAGGATCAGGTTAACATTTTTGTGGAAATGGGTCCTTAGTACTCCTGATTGAGTGGTAATCGTGTTGTTTTAAATTGAACTATAGTTTTTGCATTAAATGAAATAATTCCTTTTCACATTACATCCATGCTCCAAAGCAGATGTTCGTAAAGTTTTCTACATTGATATTCACTATAACAGCTCTGAGGAGGACAAGAAACTGGACAGACCGATAGTCGAGATTGATCTTGCAACGGGGAAGTACCACGTCACCGATAGCAGGCAGGACTTCAAAGAGAGCACAAAGAAAGAAGACAAGAAAAAGCAAGTGGAAGTTGGAGAATTCAAACCAGGAGACAAACTGACCTTGCAGGTCTTGGGAGAAGAACTTGTTGAAAAGAAAGGACTGAAGGCAAGTGATTGGTGGAGATATTCAATCTATAGACCAATAGAATTTGGTGTTTGGTCACATGTGATCATACCATGGTGATTTAGTGAAATTCAAATTAGTTACTTGAGAAGTTAAGAGAAGTAAGTTATGTTACACTCTAAAGGTGTTTCTCTTGGAAAAAAATATATGCAGATACAGCTACCATTCTATGTAACGATGTTATACATTTCCCCTTCAAATATTTTTTCCCAAATACTGAAAAATGGGCAAAAGCTAAGCATTCATTACATGTATACCTGATCTTATAAGATTCCCATATTGGTTGGTATTTTCTTAGAAACTTCTAATACCTAAATAACCTTTTTCTGCAGGTTCTCATGCTGTCCCTCTCCCTGAAGAAGAACCAGGAGCAGTTTGCTGCATGCTTTGTCAAATATCGCAGCCATGTCTACCTAGAGATGGCAGAGACTGAGAAAGAGGCACTGCCGCAGGTGGTCATACAGATGCCAGGCTTCCCAGTAAGAAATAGACGTTGTAATCTTTGTTTGTTTTTGTAAATATGCCATGTTAAAATGCATTTTGTTTTATGTCGCATCAGTACTTGGCATTTATGTATTTTTTTTGTTTGCATGTGCAGTGGATAATTAAATATCCTTTGGAAGTCTTCTGATAATTAACCCTGGTATGCATTGTATCTGGCAGTCCAACCAAATTTCCTTCGGCCTTTGCTCGGCCATTGGTACTAGCACTAGAAGAACCAAAATACTGTGAATAGAAAGATCATGGTAAAAGAAGATGGCACCAAATGTTCTGATATTGCCGATGTTCTGTGGCCTTCTGTCAGATGTTCAATATCTCCAAGAAGAAAAAGAAAGAGGAACCCACTAGTGCCAATGGCCATGCAAAGGCAAATAATAATAATAATAATAATAATAATAATAATAATAATAATATGCAGTTCTTATATATCACTTTTTCCTTGCCAAAGCTTCCAGCAGACTCAGCGTAGTTATAGAGAATTTCAACAGACACAGTGCATTATAGAGAATTGTAATTTAATTTTTCCTGTTATGAATCCTGAGCCCAGTAACATATATTTCAGTATAAAAAATTACTGTCATTTATATGATTGTAATTTTGATTTTGTTCATTGGGTTCCAGATGGTGACAACTGATCATTTTGCGCTGGGTTCGGCCTTGTTGTACAAGACTGGTCTCGCCTCTCAGTGGGGGGTTGCGCAACTGATCGCCGCAGCCGACGGCAGGCTCAAGATCTCGTCTCGTTCTGGAGCTGGCGTCTTCACCTTTCATCCTGAGTCCACGGACATCCTGCCTATTACACTCTTTGCAGATCCAGAAATTTCTGTCTATATAAACAGCGGTAAATAGAAACAAAAAATAGCGGATTGTGTAAGTTAATTCCTAACAGTTTGATCCTCGTGTAACAAGAGGTACCTGAAATAATTAGGAACATAAAATAGTGGGAAGAAGTTTGGCTCCTGGATCATACAGACATAAATGATTCCATATGTGTCAGGACATATGTGCGAGGATATATTAAGGACATGATTGATGTGATAAAGAATGCATATAAAGCAGAATCGTATATAGAGATTGAAGTTTGAGGTATCAGTCACCTGCGTGTGGTCATAAAAATAGAATTTTTGTCAAAAATGATCTACCGGTACTTTAGGACCTTTTTATGCACATTTAGTGGGTGTCTAAACTAGGCAAAGTGGTGACTGTAGAGAATTTATCGACTTTGTGAAAGTGGAGCCCAGAATTAAGGTAGCTTTTAACCCCGCTTTTAACACATGTATTGTATTTTGAATTTCACAACGATGGGGTGTAGAAATGTTCTTCTTTTGCAGACACTGTTGTCAACAGCAAGGACCAGCTGCAGAAATTCCTAACCCAGAGAAAGATGATGGCACTGCCAATGGGGTTGTTTTCTGGATCTTATGCCAGAAAGGTGACAGACCGAGAATAATCCACTGTGCTAAAATCCATAATTGTACTTAGCAGGACCCAGCTTTATATAATATCTTAGGTACAGAAATGAGCATATGAAGTTATGAAGTACACAATGTACCATACTGTTTCCAAGCATTGCATTATATTTTAAATTGCATTTTTTGTCACCAAACGGGCCTGTGCATGAATTCAGTATCACTTCTTCATTTTGCCCGACAGTAATATGTGATTGAGAATAAATGGAAAATGGTCTTGAAAACGGCCATTTACAATGAAATTTAATTTAATATAGGCATCCATGGTATGACTAGTGTGCTGCCTGACTGCATTTCACCTGCATCCAGCTGATCTGGGTTGTGGAAAAAGTAAGAAGTACATGACCATTGTGCCCAGAAATGCATGACCAATTTTGCTCATAAGTATATTATGACAAATTGTACCCAGAAGCACATGACAATTGTGTCTGTCCTTTCAGAGCCATTTCTCCTATATGAAGTTGGCAAGGTTTTGCACAATGAATGCACTCAGTCCATTTGGTGAGTTCTTTCCTTCTTCTTCTTCTTCTTCTTCTTCTTCTTCTTCTTCTTCTTCTTCTTCTTCTTCTTCTTCTTCTTCTTCTTCTTCTTCTCCTTATTCTTCTTCTTCTTCTTCATCATCCTTCTCCTTTGTGTAGTATATGTGTAATAAAACAGATCTACCGTAACATTTCTATACTTACCCGCACATGTAATATGCGACTATTACGCCATTATCACAGTCACCACCTTCTGTGCAATTGTGCCCTGTTGCGGATTGCTGTCCACGTAATTTACAATATATGTTAAGTATCATTGTATATACTCTGTTTTAGCACTGGAAGCAGCCTACCAAAGCCACCTTGAGGTACAGAAGAAGAAGATGGAGTCCCTGGTTACTGGTTGTACCTATGTGTTCCTGCCTCGGGACCTCAGTCTGGAAATGCTGATGCAGCCTTTGAGGTCAACTGTCCACAACTGGGTGGAACAGAACGTTATGTTTGTCTGCCGGGGGGACATGGGTAGGTAGAGAGGGGGTGAAGATTAATGAAGAAATAATATAAAATAAAAGCTTTAATTGAGATATTAAAAAATAAAGTACATTGTATCATTGTGCTTAATTAGGTCAAAAATTGGTCTGTTGGTAGAATCTTCGCTGCAGCTGTCAGGAAGCATCTAAAAATTAAGACCATATTTTCGGGCACAGAGACCTACTTTACTGTATTTCAGTACAACTCAACCTCTCACCAGAGACCACCTGTCTTGAAAGACCTGATTTTTGTATTAGGTGGGGCCATCTTTCAATAGGTTCTTTGACAGTTTAGTATGAAAAAGTAAACTTACAGTGGATATCAAAATAATGTAGTCATTTCCTTGAAATTCTCTTGCTGTGGGTTAAATTATGCAGCACAAAGTCAACGAACATTTTGGAAAGTAACATGTCAAATTTATTCGAACAAACCCCAATTCAGATTGCATAATTTCTCTAGGACATGGTCTGCACTTCATGGATAAAGCAAGCATCTCCGAATTGGCCTTGAGGACACAGGAAAAACTGCGATTGGGCGGAGCTGATCAGATGACCAATGTGTACACATTTCTGCTGCAACAAAAGGTAAGTCATTTAGACTATTTTTTTTTTAATTTCTTTATTGATGTTTGCAACAGACCCAAGGCAGTTTTAATTCTCACCTCGCCTCAGATTTGTATAATATTTGTCGATGCCTATTTATTTACTGGGACATCTGTGTAATGCTTGGTATCTTTTTGTTTTGTTTTGTTTTTTTCGTCTCCAGAATCTGATGCCAAACTGGAAGGACTTTGTGACATGTGACGAAGACAAGATACAGACAACTGAGGTGGGTTCCCACTCTTACTATTTTAGATCAAGATCACCTCTTTTTCCTTTCTTTCACAGAAATTAAATGCAAGTTTGATAGGCATGAAATCTAAATAAAGCCTTGATACAATAGGTGATGATGCTAACAAGCATTTAGTGCAGGACAGTACCGTTGAAATCCAGAGTGAAATTTGATTCCAAAATCTTAATTCCTGCGTGCTGGTGCCTTCGTGTGCATAGGTGGCCTACCTTAATTAAAGTAGAGCAAGATGGCAACTGTACAGTAGTTCCCGTCTAATATGGCCACCTCTTCTGCCAAACAATTCTGTCTTCATTACAGAAGAGTCCTTGTTTAGTGAAATTGAGCATCACTTGCATTCACTGAGTACTTGCTACCAAGAAACTGTGTCCCTTCTAGAGGGGTGTCCTTTCTAGAGAGTGTCCTTTAAGAGAGGGACCACTGTACTTTGTTTGCCAGTGGTGTCATGTAATGTGTATCAGACTATTGGTTTACTTCTCACTGACCTATGTATGAGCTATTACTGCATGCATGAGATCTCCTGGTTGCATTCTGGTTAGAGTGATGTTATTAATTGCATACTGGTAGATCCAATGTAAGATATACCCGGTATGGTGAATTAAACCATGAACTGCATAAGTCAAGCAGTAAATAGAAATTTCTGTATCGAATTTACTACAAAAATCACACTATCCAGTGAATGTATAATCTAGAATAACTTTTGCAGCTTCATCATAAACTATTAAATTAATGTTTGCTGATATATAGCCAACTCTTCAGTAGTTTACATGCACAGAGTAGCATTTAAAACATTAAATTCTTCATAAATCTACGGACATGAACAGATGTAGAATGTGGAGATCTGTCGGGGTAGTGATATGGCCACTGTTGGCACTTTTTAATATTTTCTGCTTCCCTGTAACTGCAATGGCTATGGAGAGTCCCAATTACCCCGTTAGATTTGACCTTGGGTGACTTTACAATGTTGAATTCAATGTTCCTCAGATTTTGAAGGCAATCACACATAGAGGTTGCATATAATTTATGATTAATTACAACAAGAGACCCAATTTGTTCTAGCTGCCCTCTATCCCACCGCAAAATACTATAACCCTATACCCCAGCATATATATCAGTCACCAAACATTTGGGGAGGGGCGGATGGCCAAGTGGTTAAGGTACTGGACTCTCAACCATGAGATCATGGCCATACGCTAGGTCTTCTGTGCCTAAAGTCCTTGGGCAACATTTGTACCCCAATGTGCCTTGTGGTGATCGTTAATATGCAATTGCTTGCTTGTCGAGAACCTCATAAAATAAATCAAAGTTTAACAAAAAAACAAACAAACATTTTCCTTCCCCATACCCCATTTCCCTACCCAACCCACTGTACATACCATATGAAGGCGGGGGGGGGGGGGGGGAAAAATATTTGTAATGGTTTATTAACGGGACTCGTTATCAGAGTTTCCATGCATGGTTATATATAGCAGATTTTTTTATGGTATATTAAAGTATCAATTAATTAAAAATTTTAAGAAAAGATAG
>JAAUYG010089827.1_pt1 | contig 11661 bp, 12 predicted proteins | sample 7278091 | NCBI WGS metagenome assembly JAAUYG01 (sample SAMN14350201, study PRJNA611818) | marine sediment metagenome | isolation source: surface marine sediment (0.6m) | place: French Polynesia: Moorea | collected 2018-08 | reverse complement strand
CTGCGGGCTGTGGCTGTACCAAGGGGAGTTTTGTGAATAAAAGAGCAGACTACGAGCCAAATATAAAATTGTCTTTGTTATCCCACAGCAGATTCAAGTAACCCGTTACATTCATGTTATTTGTAAGAATGGCAATTGTGAAAAAATACAGGCTACTGCTTTTCTTGACAATATACTAAAATATATAACGACATGACACAATTGTTTCTCTTAAATCGCATCTCCAAACGCCACTCCTACAAATTTCAGTCAATTTCAGCTAATACTTATGAAGACATCTTGCTATCATTGTCTGGCAAAACCCTAAAATAATCGACTGTATTCAACCAATACTAATTGGCCAAACTTTAAAAATTGAAATTTTAATGTGAAAGTGAAAGGCAAATCCTAAAATGTAGATTGTCTGGAAAAAGGATGACCATAGATCGAAACTGTTGGAGAGTTGAGAGTCGTGCTCAGTCTACTTATATTGAATACTTTTCGTGGCAGATTGGGTGAATACAGTTTTGAGTCACTTGATGTACTTTGCAAAATTCCGATGGTAACTTTTTCATATACTTTCAACCAAACTTTATGGAAAGGAGGGTAGTATTGGTTGAATACAGCCGGGTATCTGGTTTTGCGAGATACGTCACTTCCGTTACATTACCATTAGGCATACAGCTAACTTGGATTCATCTGGTGAAAGGCCAAGCAGGGCGTGAAGGCCCTAGGGTCTCTTGTTTATTTGTTACAAAAGTCAGGTCTACTCTGTCTCAAAACTGTACATGTTGATAACATGAAAATACATGTTGATAACATGAAAAGTATGAATATTATATAGCTTGGACAGTGAGACTGAAGGAATTAAATGACCTAAAATACTGTCAGAACATACGCATGATACGTTTTATTAGAATTTAGAAGTGCTTCCAGAAATGATATTGTATGAGCTCAAAGATTTCTGCACGACGTGATCAAAATATCCTCCTAAGGTCTCATCAGAAAGCGGTCGTCCGGGAAATGTTAATCGGCTTTAACGTGGCACTCTTTTACCCCCCACCCCCGGCCCCCACAACACCCCCACTCACGCCCCCATTGCCCCTGTCTCGTTATACATCTCAAGGATACACATACCAACTAAAAATAGTTGATGGTGTGTATGGGTGCATGCATAGCACAGTTTCTCTTGATATGAACCCTCCAGGAATTTCCTATTACCAAAATTCAAGAACTGACGTCCCCCGAGCAGGTTTTATACAAATCGGGCGTTAAGCTTTATAACAGATGCCAGGTTTCAAATATCACTAGCTATGACACATGCCATTCAACCAGACTGGATGGAGGGCATATCTATGGTCGAGAAGGACGAGGGTCTCTTTGTGGATCCGGAAGTGCGTCATACACTCATCCGACGGCCCTTCTGGGCCCTTTCCCTTTGGTAATATGATCATCGAGCGTGTGTTTATATGCACCTGTGGCACAAACAGAAACCTTTCCCGTGAAGCTTGTCTACCGTTGATGCTGCTGTTGCTTCTGCTACTGCTGTTGATTCTGGTGATCTGACATTCAACATCATAGAATATTTCATCCGCGTTTTATGATGATAGGGATCAATATTTCGGCCACCAATCAAAAAACTGGACGAAGAAAAAAAAATATGTTGCTTATTGCCGACCGGTAACTCTGGTTTCTGGTTCATTTCTTTAAGACGTTTTGCGAACTAGACACATGCACTTCCTTGTCCCAACAACTCCAGGAAATAACATAGGAATGCAGAGCTCTCTTGAGTTTCCTTAACCAGGTGGTATCCCTATTACCTTTCTAGGAATTATAACTATACAGGCAGAGTTCAACTTAATCTTGAAAAGGGTTACCATATCGTTCTGTGACCAAAACTTTTAAAGCTGAAAATGATGAAATTGTCCTGGAAAGTCCCTGAAAACACGCACCTGAAAACGGCGTTCCACTTCAAAAAGTCAAATCTGGATCACGTGACCTGATGGTCAAAGCTACATAGTAGCGGCAGCACTAGAAGAATCAGGCAGCAGCAGCAGCAGCAGCAGCAGCAGCAGCAGCAGCAGTAGTAGTAGTAGTAGTAGTAGTAGTAGTAGTAGTAGTAGTAGTAGTAGTAGAAGCAGCAGCAGTAGTAATAGCAGTAGCAGCAGCAGTGGCAATTGTGCTTAATATATAGTTTCTTCTTCTTCTACAGCATTAAGACATAAAACAAGGTACTGTAGTATGAATATATTGCACATATTTAAAAATACCACTTGCGTACATAGTTTGAAAGATACATGCAACAAGCCTTCGTTTGTCTCATAACATTCTCTTCCATGATCGTTGCCAGTGAAAAATAAACACGAAGAAATGCAACGACAATTACAATCACAAAGTACCATGACAGGCTGAAGAGGAGGCATTTGCATTTACATTGTAAACAGGGTCTCTTCTGCTGGTGTATATAAAACTGTTTTATAAGCAATAGTTATTATAGCCGGAAACGAACCAAGTGTTTAGTAAAATGTGAAATAAGTACAAGTCTTGGAATTCGTGCGGCATTTACTATCTTATCCATTTAAAAGCTACAGATATAAGTATAAAGTCTCCACTGCTGGTCATGTTTACCAAATTCATGGTAGTTATTCACCAATTCTTTTGCCGTCAGTTCTCTGACATACGGCATGTAGAGTACATCACATTTGCGCATAGCATCCTCACTCAACCCAGAAAAAATTCTTTCTCGGGAATAGTTTAGTACTGTGAGTACTGGATTCACTGGATCCAGGGAATAATTCCAACTGCTATGTACCACTTCGGGATCAAATATCAGTCAGATTGACCCAGCACCCCCGATGGTAGATCCAGTATTCAGTACATATAGAGGAGTATTCCGGGACACGATAGTCGTCGAGTGTTCTAGGTATGGACTGCTACCGTGGTTTAGGAACGGCTCGCAGCCGTTTAACATACTCTCTACCCCAGTTCCTCAGCAAATTCTGCAATAGGTAGAAGGGACAGGTATTTACAAAAAAGAAACAATAATGCAGCCATACCATACTGCGATTCCCTTCCTGGGACGAACGTTATAATATAGATACCTGTATTTTAAAACTTCGAGATTCATATTTATTTTGACACCTAACAAGGGAGACAAGAGACTAATTTCACATAAACTTGACTATGACTGCTATGAAGTATCAATTGTTGCGCAGTCGCCAATGACGGGGCGCACTAATTTAAGTATATGAAATACCTGTTCATCAAAAGGATGTGGAATGGTTCACGCTGACAGCTACATGTGTAACTTGCTACTGAATTTGTAAGCCTTCGGAATTTTATGTTCCTTTGTATCACAACCTGTCTTCAACTTCCACTTATAATTACTTCGCTCTACTGCTCTTGTAAATTGGTCTTGTAATGTATCCCCCAAAACATATTGTGCTGCAGCAAAGGACACATGCTAATATGATTCTTTCTCATCAATATATCCCACAGAAAACACTAACCTCAGCATAGTCTATACTCTTTTTGATTTTCTTGTACACGCCGTCCATACGGTCGTCGGTGTAAAGAAAGGGAAGTATCTCGTAAGGCATCGGCTGCAACACGGACAGGTAAGATAGTCAAGTATATAGGATGATGTGGGCGTCAACAAAAGTTTCGCTCCTAAATGAATTGATAAATGGTTGAAGAAAGGAAGGACGAATGATTGAATGAATGAGTCAAGGGAGGAAGGAAGAAAAGAAGGAAGGGAGGAAGTGAGGAAGAAGGAAGGAAATTCAGTAAACCTTTGATGGAATTTGTGACTAAATTCAGTCATTTTGTAACCTAACGGAAATTTCTGACGGGAAATTTGAACAGAGTGAAGGGAGGAGCGAAAGAGAGACAAATGAACGGACAAAAAAAAGAGAAAAAGGCGACAGGATTTGAAGTAAATGATGAGTGAGTTTAGATGTGCAGTGATTGAATTAATTTACTGCGTCAGTGAGAGGGAGTGGTAGTGAGTTGGCGAGGCAGGCAAAGAAGCAGTGGGGGGGGGGAGTTGAAAGAGTGGGTCATGTGAGTAGGTGAGTTGCTGGATGAGTGGTGTAGGGTACGTGCGGGGGACATGCATGAGAATCAATTATATCTTTTTAAATTTAATGGCTTATTATTGGGGAGATACCAAACAATACAGAGTAAAAAAGTAAAACAATGTCAGCATACCAGAGGAGCATCCTTTGGCCTCGAGTATACCTTCCGCACAACGTAAACGAACAACGTGGCCAAAAGTTTCACGTTCTGCTGCCCACGGAATCCGAGCTTGTTGTTGCTTAACCCATACTCTACCGGTTTCAACAAGAGCTGAGATACAGAACAGAGAACGATGTTTACAATTTTAACAAATTATAATTTGTTCTGGGACATGCTCTTAATTATTCCACAACACATGATAAATCATACCAAACAGGCATACATGTACAAAATGTACGTGACTTGCTGTCCCGCCACAGTGGTTTGTACTCAGACTTTCCGATGCCTGTGCCACACGTTTATACTGTCCGCCATGTACTAATATACGTCGCCGTGGGGCTTCCTTTCAATGCTGATACCAAGCTCGTCTAACATATGAATTGTCTTATAGGCACAACCACTATTCCGATTGGAAGTGCCTGTGCTTGCAGTAGCGGTAAAAGTTTTTTTTTTTTATCAAAACATGTTCGACCAATAAGAAGCCATTGCGCCCAGCCAGGCGGAGCCAATCATACAACTGTCGACCGCTGTCGTCACTGTTATGGTGAAGTGGTTATATACTCAACAAAGGGGCTTCTGGTCATTATTACTCGCCTGCTTTCAATGAGTAAAATTCGGACACTACCCCAGAGCGTTTAACGCAATGCGTTATGTAGACGATACCAAATGGTGGTTATACAAATTTACGTGGGGAAGGTGACGAAACGCCAAGTGGGCGTGGAAAACATTCTGGCTTACCAGAGCCACACGAGAGGGCACTTTTAATGTGAGTAGTAGCTGTGCTTATAGGACAATGGTGGCAAAGAAACCAGAGCCTTGCGTGCTCGAACATGGCTATGGTAAGACATAATGAACATACGGGTAGGTCACTATGGGGCACTATGGAACTGGATCTGAGGAAATGTGTCGACATATACCTCGATTGTGGTCCGGTGCACCCAGCCATATCAAAATGAGAACTAGGCGACAGACAGAGGAAAGGTAAATACCAGGTATACCTACCGTAGTCACGATTCCCCTGGCCAGGTATATCCCGGAGAGCAGTATGAATGCTGCGTCATCCCCAACCACGCCAGTGCGACCGCTACCGTCCACTGGCAGGATATCCTGGATAGAATGGTGACACTGCTCATATATACATACCGTGCACTGACAATGTTTCCAGTAACATGTACTTAACAATATATATAAGAATGGGTTCATTACTTATTTTAAATATTTATTTAAAGAGAAGGCTTTGGGATTCCTCTAACATGTTATCTTGGGTTGATGCGAATTTCCACACGACCACGAGTTAATAAGTTACTTTTGTAAGAAATAAACCGCCGAAAAAAAATTTCTCTTGATATTGCATGCGGTATTTTGTGCCTACAAAAATCCTACGTATCAGGTTCTGCGAGCGCGTATAGGCACGTTCCATCCTTTGCTTGTTAAACGTAGTTATACCAATGGGTCGGGCTTACCCTTTCTATTTGCCACAGGTAGCCCTTCGGATAGAGTTTTCCTTCCATGAGCATTTCGTACACGACTGCTTTACTGTGTGTGCCTAGCACGCCGGTGGCGGGCTGGAAGTCAAGCAGATCCCGGTACCAATTTGTGCATTGTGACATCCTCGAAGATAAGATGTGCCTTGGTGTAGTACCTGTACCAATGTTGTTGTTATAACATAACTCGACGTTACCTATTTTTCCATTCCTTATTCTATTCTAGTAATCTAATCACAACCAATCGCATCTTTCCTCCACTGTTTTGCATATAAAGGAAATCCTTTTTTTATACTTTTCCTCTCTGGTTTAGCTTTCGTCCTTTACTTGTGTTTCTTTATTCGTTTGGCCTATTTTCCGGCTTCACTGCCGTCTGAACCAGCGGATGACATAAATTCCTCACCATTATATCCGTCAGTTCGTATAAGACATTCTCCAGGACGTAGCTGACGTTTTCCACGGCCGCCTTCTGCTCCTGACCGACGTCACTGGATGACGTCATGGCCAGCGTGAGATCGGCAGAGTGCTCCGCTATGTACTGTCGCAAAATATAGCCGATTTTGCCATTGTCCTGCAAGCGAAAGATTTACGTCAAAATAAGGAGTATCTTGGCTAGTGCTACTGAATTTTCCTGGTTAGCCACTGTTTGTCATATTTTTCCTTTCGGCCACAATTGAGGTTGTTGAGCATTGGGGTTTTAAAAGGCGTAAACAGTAATAAATTTGGATTCAAAGATTATAAATCAAGATGAATTTGATTAAATTTGTTAACTAGTATCCAGATAACTTAAATGACAGCTGTTGTGTACACGGTGTTGATTCGTGTAACGTAATACCGGTATAACGTATGAGGTAAAACTCAAGGCCTTAGCCACTGTGGCTAAAAATTAAACAAAAATTCTCATAGCCACCTGGGATTGCTTTTAAGATTTGGCTACGCGGCGAATGGGTAGCCCTAGCCCAGTATACCATTGGCGGTAAAATGTCCCGAAGACACCCGCGAAAAGCCCCGCGAAAGCGAAAAGCCTCGAAAACTATTCAAATCTGTGCCAACTCATGATTGCTCAAAGCTAAACAAATGAGCCCCTGATGCATATGATACTGGTGATGTGACTGGCTGAAGCAGCATTGGAAGGGAGGATAGCTCTATTCCGAATGGGACAGACCATTGATGTAGCTATTTTGTAGTGACTTCCTATTGCGATCGTGTCTCATCTCTTTTCTGTCTAAACTCTATTTTAAAATGTGAGCCAAAATTACACAGAACTGATTAATCCTTAAACAGGCACAAAACATGATTCGAAGTCAATGGACAGCGTTATTCGCATGGTCACGACCGAGAAGTATAGCTTAGCACCAAGATTAGCATCACAGAAAAAGACCTGGCAAAAGTAGTCTGTACATGTGCATACATAAAGATATGCTATAAAGTATTTGGGGATAGAGCGTGGTAATAAATATGTATACGATACGACGAAACTGACAACAGCTCTGTGTAGCTAGAGAAATCGTCTGCACTCCACCTCCGGCCTCTTACCCTGAGGTAGATATGGTGTAGCCCCGCCACTGCTTCTTTTAGACGAATGGAGAAGATGAAATCGTCGTCTAGTAGTTTGGGATCTAGACTGCCCTGGCCTTGCAGACGCTGCGTGCGCAGGGAGAACAAAAAAAAAAACAACAACAAAAAAAACAAACAAATAATAATACGAAGAAAGGATGAAGAGAAATACTCTTCCACAAGAAATCATATGTAATAGGTTTGTTGCAAGTGTATGCAAGACACGTGTATCTTTGGACGAAACGAATTACACACTCATATTCAAAACAGCCCATTAACGTGTGAATTTTGTGTCCTATACATGTATAGATGCAATTGCCATTGCCAAACGATACGTAACGTCTATGATTCTCAGCTACTAGTACGAATACGAGCGTTTACACTTTTGGCCTCATTTGCCTATGGCGCCAGGGGAAAGCAAACTTAGAGTTGTGTGTTTTGTACATTTTATTGTTATATTGTATTGTTTTATTATTGTATTGTTATTGTATTATATTGTATTGTATTGTAATGCATTGTATTGTACTGCATTGTATTGCATTTATTGTATTGTATTTTATTGTATTGTATTGTACTGTATTGTATTGTATTGGTTTATTGACAATGACATTATGATTGATCAAAGGGAGGATTCACAATAAGCCAGTAAGATAAAAAAGCAGTTAATGATAACCATTCAGTATTTGTATAAAGATAGTCGTATTGTGCAGTTTATAGTTTGAAAGTGGCATTAATTTTATGCAAGAAAGAGATATCCAGGATACAATATACATGGAGGAGAGCTTTACTTGTTTAACATCGATGTACCTTTCTCCATGCTTTTCTCAAAACCTTTGAAAAGAACACGGCATACGCAGCATGACGGAACTTCCGCAATCCCCCTGAAAAAAATGAAATGTCGGGTCTTTATACCAGTATCGAAATTCTCCTAAACAAAAGCCGTTCGTTTATATATCAAAGACACAGGTCCTACCCATATACAATTAAAATTTAACATCCGATTCAGGACGTTTTATTAACATTGGGGACGTAATCTATTATAAACCACCCATGTTATACAGTATATTGAGACCTTATAAACAACCCATGTTATACAGTACTAGTATATTGAGACCTTATAAACAACCCATGTTATACAGTATATTGAGACCTTATAAACAACCCATGTCATACAGTATATTGAGACCTTATAAACAACCCATGTCATACAGTATATTGAGACCTTATAAACCACCCATGCTATGCAGTATATTGAGACCTACATTGAGAAATCTTTCATATTATAACACGAGGCGGGCATATTCGGAATTCATGCGTTGGTTACCACGTTTACTGTTCAACAATTTTAATTCTTTATAACACGTATGTACACGTACATTTCTCCCGCCAACATTCTCCCGTATGCGTAAACGACAGGAAGCTATCTGTGTGCGTACTCACTACTAAAGTACCACTTCAATGATTATATAAACCCCTCGTTCTTATTAAGTCTTACATGGCCCAGGGAAAGGTAGGGGTCCGTACACTCGCTTGGGCTGAGGCGGCGGTATGTACTCTGCAAAGAAATTGCACGTAGAATAACAACACAACTAAGAATATTATATTATCACAGTCTTAACGTTCGAGTTATTATGCTAACTTTATATCAAAAATGTTGATTTCCTCTAATGTTTTAACCTATTAATCACCACTGAAGAGCTAAACTTTATATTTTTTCTAGTTCTGTATTTAATGCAATATACATATAGTACTTACTGGGTGACTTTGGGCGTGGTTTCCGTCGAGCTGGCGAACGAACAAAAACCGGAACAGATTAACTTTCACGCTTTTGTCCATCTACCCCAATCATTATTCAAACTTTAACCACCAGATTATACTGCTAGTTATAGCTGGTGTTGTAATTTAGGCTAACTTGAAATACAATTAAGGCTGGTTTTACGGAATTTAGAAGGCTATCAGGACAAAAATTGGAACGACATAATTATGCAGACCAGTTTTGTACTTCTAATGACATATATTTTTGATGGTGGTCTTTACAACTATAAATGAATTTTTACAGTCGACCGGGTGTACGTATTTATGAGCAGCATTATGGCTTATTCTTCGGGCAAATAGTTAGAATTGAAGGGGAAAATTCCACTACTTAGGGGGCAAAAGGGGTGGAGGGTAGAATTACACATGTAGCTATAGAGAATGGGTACTTGGGGTTCAGTTTGTACTATTTCGATGAAGGTGAAGATGCAGCGAAAAATGCTAAAATGCTTAGATCATATTCTCGAATATATACATGGTAAGAAGACATAGATGTGAACATAATTATAACATTTAGGTAGAGATGCAGAGGTCTAAGCAAAAAAGCCTGAAAAGGTGAAACCAGTTACACTTGTTAACCCGGAGAGCTGGTGGTATCTGTTGGTATCCTCGCGTTATGTCTATCCAGTTTAGATTGGGATTTACATTCCGTGAAACAGCCGCATTGTGAGATACACGTACGAACGGTTTAGGCATTTAGGAAGAGGACGAATACAATAAGAATAAAAATTAAATTTATTTCGTCAGATTCGCTTACAGACATTTTGATTACTGCCAACGAAACAGGTTGCATCAGAGTTTACACTTTAATAATAATGTGATTGATGCATGCAAAAGGTGTTATTTCAATGCTATAGTTATCACCGCATACATTTCCTGGTGTTTGTCGGTAAGCACAACACACGTACTCAGTACTTGGCCTGTGGAGAAACACTTTTGATGGAGACTTGGGCAGGAACTTAAAAGTGGAATTTTATACCGCTGTATTTAAAATTACGTTAAACTTTACCTAAAGTTTGATGTAAAAATGCCAAATTGTGATACATTGAAAAAGTATTTTGCTTGTAACGAAGTACTTTTAAAATTTCGTACAAATCACTTTCTATAAAATTTATGTAAATACATGTATTGCTAGTTATGGCGAAATAGCCAGAACACACCTATAATTATGAATGCACATACTTGATGATACTTGTGGTATAAAGTTGTGCAAAATATTTTGAGTCTAACATGGCCGTGTTTTTTCTTGCCTGGTAGTTCTATCGCGTTTGAGGTAAGAGAGACGCTTGCAGAAACTGGGCTAATAAATTTACTTCACAACAATTAGTAGAAAATTCCACTATTAAGCTCCCCAAGCCGGTTTTTAAAAGTTTATCTCATGTACAAAAAGGTACATTTACAATTTTATCAAAACATCCGAATCTTTTGCCTATGTACGCTGTGCTATATACATATTAGTAGACAAAAAAACTACACACAACACTGAATGAAATTCCTTAGATTACAAATAATATAAAGTACAATGTAATCATTTATCACAGGTCATGCTTCGCTCGGTGTCAATATAAATACGGTAATAACTTACACCGGAAGATCATAAAGCTAGGATATCCTAAGACAGCACCAACCTCCCTCGTGAAAAAACAGACACAAAGTGAAACGTGAAGAAAATGAGAACTATGTATATCTACTACAAAACTAGCATATAAGTTTTAGTAAGAACATCCAGTAAGGCTCTGCTGCATAGTCTCTGCTTGTGTTTCAGGCTTCAAATGTCACTGTGGGATGCGTTGGTTGTCACCAACTGGCTGTTATTCAGGATATTATGCGAGAAGTGGTATCAAAGGCCAGAGAGGACTACTAAACGCCAGGGTCTTGGTTGAACCGCGTGTGGCGGTGATGTAACTCAGAAGGGTAGTCTGCAATATGACGTGAATAATTCTACAAGGTTGGCAGTCAATCAAGCCGTCAAGTCTTCTTGCAGTAAGAAAAGATGCTAGTACAAAAAGTGTAGTTCTGCCAAGCTCTTAGTATACCAATAGAGTACATTTTATGTACCAGAGTTTAGGTTGTGTCCCATGTAGCACAGTCAACAGGGGGAGAAAGGAATGTGCAAAAATATATTCAAAGGTATTTAAGGTCAGAAAAACAAGTGGTCCGTCTATTTTATAAGCAAACATGGGTAAACGTACAAGGTGGGGGGATGGCACGTAAACACAGAACACTGCATACTAGTAGAGCAAAGGATAGGTAGTTGACACAGTGAACAACGATAGGATTCGATATGTACTGTGTTAGTACCATTCTAAGGTGAACATTAAGAATACATGGATCTTTCAACATCAAGAAAATAATAATAAAGTCAGTGAACAAATGTACTACGAGCTAAACTCACACAAACGTACAATTTAGAACCTAAGCTAGAACGTTGAACAAGGTACAACTACGCACTTTAATACAAGAGGTCCAAGGACCTTGGCGCTCTGCTTGACAGCTGCAGTTGGGATGACATTGGCAATTTTCTGCAGACTTGTATCAAAGTGCGTAGTTGTACCTTGTTCAACGTTCTAGCTTAGGTTCTAAATTGTACGTT
>JAAUYG010063832.1_pt1 | contig 11664 bp, 4 predicted proteins | sample 7278091 | NCBI WGS metagenome assembly JAAUYG01 (sample SAMN14350201, study PRJNA611818) | marine sediment metagenome | isolation source: surface marine sediment (0.6m) | place: French Polynesia: Moorea | collected 2018-08 | reverse complement strand
TTCCTCCCTCTGTCAGTATCTGTTGGCTGAGTCGGCAGTGCAGGTTTCCTCCCTCTGTCAGTATCTGTTGGCTGAGTCGGCGATGCAGGTTTCCTCCCTCTGCCAGTATCTGTTGGCTCAGCCCGCGGTGCAAGTTTCCCGCCTCTGTCAGTTGGCCCAGGATTTGATTCAACGTTGCCACACAGCAGCAGAAACGCGCTAAGATTGACAACGTTTGCCGAGATGTTCTGTTGGTCTCGGCCCTCTACGTTATGTGGAATGTCTGGTCTTTTTGTGCTGTCTAATCCAGGTTTGTAGACATCTGCCCTCGTCATTCTCGTTATCTTAGCACACAGCTCAAGCTCAGTGCAGATTCCGGGATATGACAAAACAAAGGTCAAGGTATCTCTTACCTTATGGGCAGGTTGGACACTTCTGACATGTAGCCAGCTACCGGTCACAATATCGAGGTCTTGGGTGTGTGCAGAAAATACCTGGGCAGGTGTCGGGCAAAGATGACCCCACCATGTCTCCTTCTGCTGAATGACTTCCATCTCCAACAGCGTTGGGAGCAGCGTCTGTAACAATGCAATCAGCTTGTTCTTAGCCTTGTATAAACTAAGTGAAGATCTAGTACAGCTGACTAGTACAGCTGACTTCGAAATATGTGTTGCATTCATAAATCAGTTAGATTTAGATCTGACCATAGAGGCCTAGTATTGCGGTCAGTAATTACTACGCTATCCTAAGCTAAACCATTTACGATGTAATTGCTAATGCAGGTGGCATGGTGTTGATATCAAACCGCAGAACTCGCAAATGCCCGCGAGGTATTTACCTTTATAGTCACCCACGTCTCCAGCCATCGCTCGTCAATGTGCAGTTCATCACTTTGTGGTAATAAATTTTCCGTGTAAGGCTCACCTGGTAAAGACAAAGCTCCCTAGAAAGCTACTCTATAGAACAGCAGAATATTTCGTAACCTCAACATTAATATAGGTGTGTAAAACATATAATGTTTTAATAATAACCATTCAACTTAGGCAATATTAATCAAACCACTCTTCCTACCCTGGTTTGATACACAGTGTAGTTTTGGACGCGACGTTTTTGCTTGCACTAGTAGAAGAGATTGGTTAGGAATGTCACAGGGTGCCACAGCCGTCTGGAAACAAAATGAAAATACGGACGTATAAAACATAAAACCGGCTTTAATGCATGTGATATAATTTGTATATCCAGTACACCCAATCGCCAACAGCAATAAAACAATATAACTTTAGCATGTTTTTTATGTTGGGACAACTGCTTACATGTCTTATTGTGTGAATGTAGTCCTGAGAGGGATGCAAAGTCTACATATTAGTACCTTGAAAACTAGTCTCACTATCAGTTTATCACAAATCAGGTAACTAGGGTAAATGAATTGCTCTCGCGTCGTCGCCTAAGCTCACTCTTTGCATATAGTAGTGACAAGGATAATATTACCATTGGTAATATATAACGCCACTTAGCAAGGGACTGTGAAATAGTCCACACCAATACCCCCAACACGTTGTGGTTCTTTACAAAGTATAATTACTTGTATCACAGCTGTTCCGAAGTATAGTCATCATAAGTACTTCTCTTATTACTTTGTATCATATGCAATGCAAACGTGCACTAACTAAACCACTATGTCAAAGTATTCAAGTTACATCAATTTCGTGTGACGAATTAAAATTAATGCCAGAATTAATTTGTAAGAAAAGTTTCCATACATACCGGCTTTCTGGAAGTGACGATGCTATCCATGCTTCTTCGCATCGATAGCTTCCTCGTGACAGCGTCGTCGCTATCAGATTCCCTTCTGTGAGAGAATTTGTTGTAATTGCGGCTAGGCCTTAAGATGGCACGCTCTATCTTTCTTTTGTTGCTCACAATCGGGGCGTTTCGGTCACTTTGCTCTTTCCCGCAACAGTTGTCTCTGCCAGGTTGTTTATCACTAGGGCACTGTCCTTGACACAGATGATCAAGTACGGCATTTTCATCTGAGAGAATTCCTTTACATAACGGACATGCCGTTTCCTTTTCCTGTTTTCGTTCTTGTTTTCTGCAGATGTCCGGCTTCTCTTTACCCCTGTGAAAGTACTTTATACGCCTAGATAAGCACCTGGCACGTTTGGCTGAGCGCCACTTACGCCGAACAGAATTCCTTGACACGCATTGGGTTGATTTCAGACATTGGGATTTCGTTATCTGAAAAAAAAATACAAACACTAAAATAAATTAATTTAATTGTTCAATAATGTTAGCATAAACATTATTAAATATTACTAATGTTAAGTAATATTATTACAGCAATTACGATATTAATCTATATCGCTTTAAAGTAATGTTATTATTTGCTACTTAAAGAAGCCCAGACTACATGTAATATGCATCCTGAAATTTTAGCACCCGCATCAAATGTTCGGTACAAATCTATATACAAAAAGGTTTACTTCAACTTCGGTACGAGTTTGTATAAAGCATACACCCCAGTGTAGGATAAAAGACTACCCATGCCCTCTCAAAACAATCTAAGTTAATATGAAGGTATTTTGCTTACTGATGAGGTGGTGTATGTTTATGAAACTGCAACCTCAATCATTCTGGTTCTTTCCTCGCTGCAGTTGCGAACCCTACCTGTGCATGGATTGCTGACCGTCTGAGGAACACCGTCACACCGTTGCATTCCAGCACAGCTCCATACACATTGTGATCTGGATATCCCGTGGGGCAGAACCGAGGCTTCTCAATCTCTTCTTGGTCGCGCTTGGAAGGTAACTCGCGATCTTCGTCCTGTCTGCTTTTCGGAGCAATTAATTCTTGCAAGGCTGGCGTTTTCCTTGATTTATTCCTTCTTCTACACCTAGAATTGCCAAGATAACGCAGTTTAGCTGTTATAAGATCTATCTTGTATTGCAGATGAATAGGCGTATTTCTTGTATTTTTTATTTACATTAGACTGCCCTTGGAACTTATCCTTTATCATAAGATAGCAATAAGGGGACACAAGAGGGCACAAGGTAGATAAAGGTATTTATCTACACATGGTACACATGTACATGCACATGTACACATGGTAGATAAAGGTATTGTCACCAATTGTAATCATTGGTTCTAAGCAACCAGAAACTGATACGGTCATGCAGAGGAATTCAGTCTAGTGAACTGGCAGAATACAACTTCTATTTATCCTTAACTTGTTGGAATATTTACCTGGCATTCGGTATCTCTTTGTATTCATAATTTAGTACACATAACTGTAAATTAAGCTAGTAATTACCGCTGTTTGTGCAGGAAACTCCATCTTTTCTTCGACATGAAATATGTGGTTCCATCGACAGTGATGATGATTTTCTTGCCTCGGGATTTCTTCCCTTGTCTTGCTCCAGACGAGATATTGGTATCTTTAACGGAGAGGTGTGAGCGATGGCCTTCCACGTCCTGGCCTCGCCTCTTAGAACTGTCGCGGTCTACTTCACTTGCCACCTGTGAGTCTTTCCTTGTGCCACGCTCTGTAGCGTGATCGGCAGTGGCTTCCAGTCTGTCGCTCTCTGTAGCTTGATCGGCAGTAGCTTCCAGTCTGTCGCTCTCTGTAGCGTGATCGGCAGTAGCTTCCAGTCTGTCTCTCTCTGTAGCGTGATCGGCAGTAGCTTCCAGTTTGTCGGTCTCTGTGGCGTGATCGGCAGTAGCTTCCAGTCTGTCGCTCTTTGTAGCGTGATCGGCAGTAGCTTCCAGTCTGTCGGTCTCTGTAGCTTGATCGGCAGTAGCTTCCAGTCTGTCGGTCTCTGTAGCGTGATCGGCAGTAGCTTCCAGTCTGTCGGTCTCTGTAGCGTGATCGGCAGTAGCTTCCAGCCTGTCGTCTTTGGGGCAGCAACCTTCCTCATTGCCTGCTTCATCTCCACACATTCCACGTCCGTTTTTGGTTTCCACGTGTGACTGATTGTTTGTTCCCGTGAACATTCTGTTCGCATCTCCATCCGCAGCGTCTGGCTTTGGTTGTGTGCGAGACTCTTCAGAATACGTCGGTGACTCTTCAGAATACGTCGGTGACTCTTCAGAATACGTCTGTGACTCTTCAGAATACGTCGGTGTAATATGATCTGTCATCTTGGCTTCATCCTGAGTAGTACGCTTTTCATCACGAGCCACCGCCGTGATGTCTTGACATGCAACGTTCGTACATGGCAACTCCTCTCCAGTTTCTGTGGATTTAGTACGCTCTTTAGCAGAAACACTCCCAGGTTCATCGACTACAGGAAATCTTGTACTAGGCTGGTATACACACATCTGCAGGTCAGCATTCTGGGATGGAGGTCGCTTTACTTCCCGCATGGTGTCAAACTGGCATTGACCATCTTGTGCATATTCATTGCAGTCGGCATTTCTAAGTTTGGATGTGGTACTAAAAGGGCCACCAGTTAGGACTGATTTCATTTGCAAACAACCGTGTGGGGTTCCAGACATTGCTTGGTATGAAGTAAAATTGTCGGGTTGTAACTGTGGGAGTTGCAGTCTGGAAAGGTGACATGATCTTCGCGTTTCCACCCCAGCACTTCAAGCTGTGTCTGACGGCAGTTTCGCCCCAGTACAGGCCTCTTTGTTGTTGCTGAGCCTCTGTGGGTAAGCGTCGGTCCTGCTGGACCCAAGATAAGGTGTTCGGCCGGAATCTGCTGTGTCCCAGTATGATGTCGATCATTGCAACGCAGTTTGCTGGGCTTTGTTACAGATTGATGGGGAATCCGTAATGCAGTTTGTTTTCTTTGTGCGATTACTCCAGTGTGTTTGTGGTGATAGCGTAACTGTGCTTGATTTAAAGATTGATGTTGGTCTGGCATTCGAAGGGATCTCAGAACCTGATCTCTGTCGTAGTTGGCCACTGGGGGAGAAACGTTCCATGTCGGTGGTAGGGAAGTATTTGCACAATCCATTTGGTTGCTAGGAAACAGTTTAGCCACGTGACAAGTTTGTTGCTCTTGTAATTGGTTTGGGGCAGCCTTGGTTTGGAGGAGTCGTTGCACACGGTGTGGATTTGGCGTGGTTGGTGTTCCATTATGGTAGTAAAAATGTGGTGCTGGATGTGAAGTTGGCAGGGCTGGTGTGGCAGAATAGATGTAGACCTGTGACACTGGATGTAATGTTGGTAGGGTTGGTATTTCCTGATACCCGTGGCCAATACACGTGGAAACGGTTTCGAGGTTGCCTCGATGTGACTTGGATAGCACAGAAGGTACCCGCTTCGACACAAATCCACTTTCTGTCGGGTGTGATCTTTCCATTATCATGTAGGTGACCTCACGACAGTACACTTGGCTGTTTAGTCGGTGATGGTACTTAGTACATGTAGTAAGGGAGTCTGAAACGTGCTTCTATTGTGTCATACGTCGGTGCCTTTCGTCTCTAAGAGAAATATGAAAGATAACTATTTTACTTTTTTTATCTTATAGTTATCCTTCACCATTGTATTTATGCCAACCATGAAATTGAATTTGCTCTCACCATTGACATGTGATTTAGGTCTACAATCCATTTACATCTTTTTTTCGTGCCATAAACAGGGTTAGCTGTTCTCGAGTAGACTGCAAGTTTTCATTTTCCTTTCAGCAAAACAATGTAACAATGTAAACAATGTAAACAATGTAAACAATGTAAATTGCAATTATCTTTAATTTTAATTTTAAAAGTTAAATCTCAGTGTTCTAACAAGTAACTTGTATGTCAGAGGGAGATCTATTAAAAGCTTTACAATGCTATAAAATTTTAATACTAGGAAAAGTAGCGCATAACAATATATTCTCTGCCTTTATTGTCCCAAGTTAAGAAATTAACATTTTCAAATATTCTTGGTTAAAATGAAAAATCTAAATAGTAACCTTTCTAATAGTAGCATTTTAATCGTTCTCTCCCATATGTTAATGAAAACTAAACACAGAAACATTCAAAGAGCTCCAAATTTTACAGAAATTTCCCCAACGCCACACTTTACAGTAAGCTTCTGTCTATATCTCTAGAGGTTTTTCTACTCTTTCCAAATTTTCAATTTAAAATTTTGATTACTTTTCCTAATTTTCTTTGACACAGGAATATTTGAATATTTGGTGGGAGAGATTTTGCACCTCGACTACTTCTCAGGAATTGCCAAGCGAATGCAGTCGCCAATCCGCGAGGACACTAGCAGAAAAAAAGAATTTTGCAAAACAGCACAACCAATGTTTTCGGCAAAATACCATTACACTGGGGACAGTACAGAAAAATGTATACAAATTTTCAAAATTTTAAATTTGAAAGTGTGAAAGTATGTTGCCATTTTATGCCGCACTATGTTGTTAAATTATGGATACCTTGAAAACTCAAGGTAAAAAAAAAAGCTGCGGCAGGGTTTAACTGTGAATGTTGACTATGAAATGTTAAAAAATGGGTACATTTGCTTGAAAATCGGTCTGTAACTCGGAAGCAGTTGATCGGAGAGCAAAAGGGATACAACTCTGCTCCATAATAATCAAACGTTAACCTGTCCGTTGATTAGTATTTGGATCAATCAGAGTGCTATGGCCCCAGGACCTCTTATTCAATATATGGTACAGTGCACTACTATGCAGGATGCCACTCGATGCATACCGTAACATTTGACCGTGATCTGATTAAACGTTGCCTAAATGATGAAGCTTACAAAGTAACTAGGCTCCCCACATATCAGTTATTTGATTGATATAGTCTGATAACCGAATAGACTGTTATCTGAAGATATATTCCGCGTCTATGCCGTACGCAAGTGACAGATACATATTAGAAAGCTTCTAATAAGGAAAGTTCTCAGACGCTCCCGGAGAACTTCACATCACACCAAAATTAAACATCTCGAATGGAATATGGCACCTTTATCATCAGCGATTATACTCAGAAATGCATGCCGTCCAAGCACCAACAGTGGCTGACACAAGGTGCTAGATACCTTTTATCAGTGCCGCATTCAGATCTGCTATAGACATGTGATAAAGTCCCTGGGTCCAGGACGTGTAAGCCTGTAGCTGTCACATAATAAATATCCCCACAACAACCTTTTGCATAAAACGTTTGGTGCATTTAGTTACCTCAATACCCGTTATGGCTTTTTGTGTGATATATTTTGTCAGTCTTTCTGTCATGTTTGTGCCACGAAATCCAGTTACTTTGGTGGGTGATTTGTACCTTTTCATCTCTCTGGGATTATATGAGAGCTTTATACCATCTTTGCACCAAGGCACCATGTGAACTACGAATTATGAGGAATTTGCGTACATGCTGGACTCGAGTCAAAAGGGCGAAGGCAACCATTATGTGTTCGGAGCGAATCGGCCAAAGTAACAGTCATCCTTTTCTCCGAAGGGTCAAAGGAAACTATGTTAACGAATAATGGTTGTACAAGCTATAGAATGACATATATGATCAGCGACGTTTTATTAACCATATTCATTTGCAGTTTTTAGTTCTCTTTGACGCTATTGGGCAGAGGGAATACTTGAAACTATGCGTTATTCTGAAAGCACCTAAATGGCTTTTTTCCAGTTAGATCCTGACCAAACTTTTAAAGTGCCACGGGTCTTAAGGTACCGAAGGCATAGTGCTACAACGTACCATCAAACCCGAAAAAAAAAGAAAACAACATCGACAACAACAACACATAAACAAAAAATATAGAACACATTTTTAAAATTTAAATTTTGACAACCCGTATACATCTGTTAGAAAGTGATCGCAGAAGTGTTCTCAAACTTCAATTACTGCATTCGCTTGGCGAAACATTGTTTGAAGCATTTTCCCCATATACATTGTGCACTGTGATGAATAAAGCCCCAAATGTCCCAGGATAGGATGTCCTCAAAGTTTGCTGACAGTATGTATTTCGCAGTTACTGAGGGGTCGCTTGCAACTTTTCCCTATTTACTCCTGTGTTATAGGAAATAAAGAACATGTATCAAATTAAAAAGGGGTAAATTGTGAAAACCAGGAAGAAAGTCTAGAGATATGGCGGCCAGACTGTAAAATTTGGTGTCAACCCATGTACTGTATTCCAAGAAAATGCATTTAACGGACGGTCCAATGTCTACAGACTACGGAGCATGGCCTACGGATGGACGACGGAGGGCTTTGGGATTCTAATAGCACTGGCACACGGTCGGGCAGAGCTAAAACAATATTTCACCCAGAACATGTGGGATATTAATTTACATGTGGCTTTAAAATGACGATATATTCCTATTGGCCTAATGACTTAAAAGCAAGGGACCGGGTTCTAGAAAAAGGGGAAGGCTAAATCTCAGCTTATGCATGGAAAAAGGAATGGTTGTCAACGTGCTAGGCAGACTTAAGAACCCCATTTCTAAACTCAATGAGTTTCTCCTGGTCTGAAAATATCGGGGCCTAAAAATCAACTAACTGTCGCTCGTTTTTGCGATGATTGATTATTGCCATCAAGCAGATACTTAAGGTCCATGGACTGCCTTTTTATTTTAAATGCATGTGTTAACCATGTTGACATAGAGTGCTCACAAACAAAAGGCTAGCAGAACTTCTCACCTGGGTCTGCTGAAAGACAGTTCCGTCGAGAGTGGATAGTATATTCCTGATGATGCGATAATGTCAAACACAAATTAATGGCAGGGATGCAAATGCAACTGTTGCTCCGCAATACCAAGGTGTTTTGTGGACAATACGAGAGATAAAGTTTGGCCAGGTTCTTCTGCACCTGTGTGGGTGCACCGTGCGATATGTTTGTTAGTTATTCTTATTGACCGCCCTGATACTGTGAAGCACTATATAAATTAGGTCATTTATGTCACTTGGAGAGGGATTACAGTAAACATGTCACAACTAAGTCCACATCTCCGCCCAGTTATATCCACTTAGCACGTTTACAACTACGCGTGTAATAAAGGTTGGGTCAAGACAAAGTTTAGACTCCAGATAAATGACAATATACCTTAACAATCAAGTTCAAACTGCGCCATAGCTAGATTGCACCCTTGATCAATATTTCCAATAGGATGTCCATATCAACGCTTTGGTCCCGAATCTAACGCACATGTTGGTCATCGTTAAGTACTTGACAAAATATGTTAGAATCATTTAATGTACTTGCACAAAACGCTTTTTGACCATGTATAAATTGTTGTGCAACAATATGGGGTTATGCAGCTGATGAATACAAAAAAGTTCAGCGTATTATGAACAGAGCTGCCAGAATAACAATAGAAACATTCGAGTATGATACATGGGGCGGAGTTGCTAAAACAGCTCGGATTAATAAATTGAAAGAAAGTGTGTGATTATTTTAGTTTACTTTTTTAAGTGTGTTTATGGTATCGCCCCATCTTATTTAATATGTGATGTTATAACGCCTGAAGCAAGTATACGAACACGTGCAAGTAGAAGCATTGCTGATAATTTATTATACAATGTATATGCCATATGTCAATTGTGATCTATTTTAGCACCTAGGACGCCGGCGATCTGGAACTCCCTACCTAGTTATCTTAGAATACTTGATATGTCATGCCATATGTATCTATAAATCAACTTGTTAACCCGGATTATCTCTGAGTGTCGGGACTGCCAAGTTTCTCGACTTAACACAGTCTCACGGTAGTTATAACATTGGTCTGCATCATGGACACAGCTGTGCAATGATGCAGTACAAATCTAATGTTTGATTGATTGCTCGAAGAACTAGATCATAAGGACAGCATCGTTTTAATCAACGTTGCCATCGATCAAAAAGTAGCACTCTTGAACCTAGCTGGGTGATAACTGTTCTGGCAGGCCTGCTTGAGTTAATGCACCTGATTATAAGGGCAGAGGTCCAAAGCGAGTGGCAATGATATATTATAAGGCATTGATAAATCATCTTGTTCAGTACTCCACTCACCCCACCCCCGCGTGTCGTCTATTAAATTATGTATTTTGCAATCATCGTTCCAAATGGCGCTAAGAGAGTTCGATAGATACAAATCTCCGTGAAGTGACTCAGGGGGATATAAATCAGGGTCTGTGACGAAAACAAACTCGGGCTGTCTTAGAACCTATTGTCAGTTGTGTTCAAATCGTTGAATCGTTGTTGATAATATCTTATCCACTGTGTGTCACTGAGGTTGATCCAGTACCTCTTTCAAACGTGCATCAGCTGATATGTGTATGTAAAACAAGAATCCCATATGTTCAGATTTTTTAAAGTTCAGAAATATCTTGTTCTTATATAGGCTCAGGACGCCATCGTTATTGCGGCCGTGCAGTTGCTGTTCTTGCTAATCATCATCATCATCATCATCATCATTCAACTGGTATTTTTCATCCCTGGGAATGCGTCCACCAAAATCAACATAATCGATTAAATGCGTTTTTGAGATCATGTGGTCACATACATTTCATCAAAGTAAAAAGTGTGAAATTAATGATTTACAATGGGGAAGACAAATGTAAGATGATTGTCTCTCAATTGATTTGACCTCGAACTTGAATCCAATAGTACTGTCAGATTGACAATTTATGATTTTATGTCTTCAACAGCAAAATATGCCCTAACTCTATACCACATTCTGGGTAATACGGGCTTGACATACGTGGAGTATTGTTATTGAACTTTCACGGGCACTCAGGTTTTAATCCAATGCGCAGTTGAGTCTCCATAATGACAATTAATTATTAATGGGTAACGTTCAAGTTGGAAACCCCATACGTGACTTTCCATTAGTGCTTAATGGTAGTGTATGCCATAAGTCAGCTCATTTATGGGATATAAGCATGCCGCTCACATTTCAATGTCGCTCAATGTAAAATTTTTATGGTGGAGTTGGAATCCCATGTGTGACTAACTTAATACCAAAATTTCAGAGTACCCACTTTCACCCGTACCACAAGGCGATTTTGTTGAGAAGCACAGTGGCACATGGTGACGCTCACAAAATGGAACCCTTTCAGGCATCCCCCCCCCCCACAAGCGAGGAGTTGGAGCAGTACATTGGCCTGGCCACCGTATTCACCTTCGTCCCATTGAACATGCATGAGACTCTTTACTCCATATATCCCCCGATGGATGTTCACCACGAGTGTATGTGAAGTAATAATAATAATAATAATAATAATAATAATAATAATAATAATAATAATAATAATAATTATTATTATTATTATTATTAGTAGTAGTAGTATTAATAATAATAATAATAATAATAATAATAATAATAATAGTAGTAGTAGTAGTAGTAGTAGTAGTAGTAGTAGTAGTAGTAGTAGTAGTAGTAGAAGAAGAAGAAGTGATGGTGGTGGTGGTGGTGGTGGTGGTGGTGGTGGTGGTGGTGGTGGTAGTTAAATACTAATACCACTTGTAGTAGAGAGATTTCTGCAACTACTACTACAAATACTACTATTACAAATACTACTACTACTACCATGGCTGGGGTCAATTAAACGAGATCCAATTACAATTACGATTGCAATTACTTAGCATCTGTCTATTACACCTACAATTACAATTACTCTAGTCTGGGTCCAATTACAATTACAAATACAATTACTTTTTATCAATTACATTTACAATTACTTTGGGATGGGAAAGCGCAGAAATTGAGAAACGGAAAATTCAACATTTCTTTTATTTATACAGCTGCAGTTGAATTTCAAGTC
>JAAUYG010033351.1_pt1 | contig 11664 bp, 11 predicted proteins | sample 7278091 | NCBI WGS metagenome assembly JAAUYG01 (sample SAMN14350201, study PRJNA611818) | marine sediment metagenome | isolation source: surface marine sediment (0.6m) | place: French Polynesia: Moorea | collected 2018-08 | reverse complement strand
GATTTTCTAGTTGGTCCGAGTGAAATTTATTCAAATTACCAGAATAGACCGGTGTGGCATATTCAAAGATAGGTCTTATGTAGTTTTTGTATATAGTCAATTTGACCCTTCGGTGAAAAAAATTTGACATATGCTTTAGACACAAAAGTGGAAAGGAAGTAGTCATTTAATTACGCTATTGACATGTGTATCCCAACTCTTTTTTTCTGTTATCCACAAACCAAGATAGCAATAAGACGGCACACGTTCAATTAGTTGACCATTAAGATACATCGAAATTGATTCAGGACGACCCATTTTTTTGCTATCATATACACAGTTTTAGATGCGTTAAAGTTAACCCTCCACTGCGCTGCCCAGTCAGCAATTATTTGAAGATCTTTGTTAACCAAAACTACATCCCGCGAGCTATGAAGGGCCTTAATAAGCAAGGCATCGTCTGCATACAGAGATGGATCACTAGACAAATCTTCTACCATATCGTTAATAAATATCAAAAATAATAGGGGCCATAAAATTGATCCCTTTATACTGATGGCACGTATTGGGACTCCAAATACCTTTTTCATGCCATTGGACTTTATAGGGTATTGATGACTATTTGTAGAAGAAGTCACCAAGTTGATTAAGGTTTCATTATTCTGTGAGTGAAAATTGATAATTCTGGCAGAGTAAAGCAGAGGGCAGATGTAGGATAAGTCCTCAGGAAACCTTCTCCGTCCCCCAACATCAGTCAGACTAGGATTAGATCCTCATCAGATCTCGATCATGATGGGGAATATGCTCTAAACTTTATGCATACACAAGGTCAAAGATTTCCTGCCAAGTTTGAACTTTTCAACCACCATCCCCATCAGTGTAAAATGGCTTAATTAAGATCTGTAAAGCCAAAGTGTAGGTTATCCAAAAGCACCTTATCAGCCACTAAACAATACATGTAGTTTTTATTTGACTTGAGCAAATAATTTCAGCGTAGCTCCACTCTGAGTGAGTCTTCTGTGGATCGATCGTACACTGAGATATTGATGAATTTTAGCTCTGCTTGTGATTTACACAGCAGAGCAACTATCATGGATTCATCATCCATCTGTCATCCATCCGTCCTTCGTCCAGTAACTCAGGTTTCTCAGAAGCCGCTGCATGCAATATTACAGCCAAATTGTTTGGGAAGCTACCTATCCACCCTATCTCCAGAACATCTTCAGCTTGACTACAGCCAGCAGAGCTCATGAAATTGAAATTCGTTTATTTGTCCATCTGTGTCACAATTATCTCTGTACCTAATGCATGGATTTTGCTCAGATGTTTTTTACTTTATGCAAAAAGCTAGGCTAGTGTTACCTATTAGCCACATAGCCAAAATGCTAAAAGAATTCTCATGTGGGTATAAAAGAATTGGTTTGATTTTAGCCACAGTGGCTAAAGTAATAAATTTACCTCATGCACTGTATGTATCAAAAGTTTACATGAATAACCACTATATATATGGTGGCTGTCATCAAGTTATTTAGACAGTTAAAATAAAACAAATGTAATATCATTGTTTATCATGGTTTAGAATCATTGGATTTAAACACCTTTTACAAACATGTTTTGTGGCTCAACAAACTCATTTGTGGGTAAAGGAAAGATATCTTTTAGCCACCAACAGTGACTAACTAGGAAAATTTCCTAGCGCAGAAAAGGAACACATTCTCCATTTTTTTGTGATTTTTTTTCATTTTGTTTATCATGGGACCCAGTTCGAGTGAAAATTTTATAAAATGCTACTCCTCCTATGAATTACAGCCAAAGTTTTCATACTTCAGAATTTTCTTCTCAGTGGTCCTCACAAAACAACATTTGAGATTTTTAGCTCTGCTTGACTGTGTCAGCAGAGCTAATGCCATGGCGCGGGTGCCTGTTTTCCCAGAAATCATCAAGCGAATAAACGGGACATTTTGTGGAAAGGTAGCTTATAATACACCATATCTTTAGACCATTTTCTGCTTATACAAATTTTTGAATTGTAACATTTTTTTCCTTTTTGTCAACAGTGGACCCTATGGGAGCAAAACACTACTCCTACAGTTATGATTCTTTTTCCAATCAAACTTTTTCTGAAGGTTCCCCATGAAACTGCTCACAAAAGTTGCTTATAAGAATTTTTTAAATTTGAATTTAAATTTAAAAAAAAAAATTGAAATTTAACATCATGGCCAATATGAAAATGAAACATTGCCAATATCTTGGAAATTGTTAATCGTAGAGTGAAATTTGGGACTCAGGGGGTACTTATATGACATGTATTGGGTACCTTTGATCTTTTAGTGTTTAAAGTCATTTTGGGGTCATTTGGTGCAGTTGTGTCAAAATGGCTTGTTACTCGAAAATGGCTGGGCACAGAGGAAAACAGAATGAAATTTGGGACTCGGGAGTAATTGTTATATATTTTGTGGGATACCTTTGACCTTTTAGTGTTCAAGGTCATTTTTGGGTCATTTAGTGCACTTGTCTCTAAAATGGCCTTTATCTCGAAAATGGGTGGCTGTAGAGTGAAGCAGAGTGAAATTTGGGACTCGGGGGTAGTATGTTATATTTGTGGGTAGTTGTAATATGTATAATGGGGTACCTTTGACCTTTTAGTCTTCAAGGTCATTTCATGGTAATTTGGTATATTTGTGTCAAATGCCCGTAACTCGAAAACAGATGGCCATAGAGTGAAATGAGTAAAAACATTTGGGACTGATACATGTAGTAAACCCTTGACCTTGTAGCATTATAAGTATAAAGGTCATCTGGGGGACATTCAAGGCAGTTGTCTCAAAATGGTCTGAAAATTGTTTCTGCATGGTCAGATTATGTGAGAGAATGGCACTTTGAAATTGTGACGTACTGGTAAATGGAGAAGCTTAAACCTTACATGTATACCGGTATGGCATTTACGGTTGATTGTGGAGTGAAACCGATGAATATAAATAAAACTGCACCTTAAAAAAAACAAGATACTTGACACATCAGCAGCATGGCCATTTAGGTGTGAAACTTAACTTGATCACATGGCAAGTGGTTAGTATCACAAGCAAGTGAAAAGACCCATGAGTATTTGTTGAAATTTTGAGTTTCTGATTTTATGGCAGTCTGTAAATGGTATGTGAAGAAAAAAGTTATATTGTGTTGATGATACATGTAAAATAATTCATCTGGATGATAAACATTTCGTCTGGACAATATAATAATTTGTCCTGACGATATACTATTTCACCCTATGATATACTACTAATTCATCCTGATGATATATTAATTCATCCTGATGATATACTAATTTTGTCCTGCTGATATATTTATTCATGCTGACAATATGCTAACTCATCCTGACAATATATTAATTCATCCCAATGATATACTAATTCATCCTGATAATATACAGCGTTCCCCCTCTTAAAGGACACTCTCTAGAAAGGACACCCCTATATAAAGGACACAAATTGTTGACAGCAATTACTGTGAATACATGTGATGCTCCCTCTCACCAAAGGACACCTCTCTAATAAGGACAGAAATTTTTGGCAGAAGGGGTGTCCTTATTAGAGGGGGACTACTGTATTAATTTGTCCATATAGATGGACTATCTACTGCCATTTATTAATTTGTCCCGACGAATATGAATTAATGCATAGTCTTATATGATATATATCTTTGAATACCCAGTTCATTCCGTGTACTAAGGAATTTGAATTAAATGACTCACTGACTATGCTTTCCTTTTATTTTGCAAACTATTATTCGGCATCCAAAAATTATTAAACATTAATAGCTAGGAAACCATGTACTGTACTGGAGTATGGGGAGTCCAATGGCACCTTCACATTTGATCTGGAGTGACCTTGGAAGGTCAAAGTCAAGATCACTTAGATTTTGAGTGGAAAGAGATCTGTTTGTTAGTGATATATTAATCCATTGGTAATATATATTAATATGGCTGTCACATATAAGAGAAGTTGTGGGCATTTTTCCACTGTCCCAGTGTTCTTTCTTGTTGCAGTGATGTATGGTGCCAGCCTAGAATGATCTGTAGAAGATCTTGACAGCTTGAATTCAGCTCAGGCTCTGCAACGTTTATAATAGCAGCTGTATATGTTTCTGCAGCAGACATGACCTTTTCTCTGTAAACATAAATCCTGAGGGAGCAGGAGATACTCGAGTGTTGTATGGATAGGGAAGTCCATGGTCCCATGTTATGGCACGTTCGGTCATGTCAAGCCAAGACAAATCATATGGCCATTATGCATATTATTGTGCAGCACCCACAGGTATATGTGATGGGGGTAATTTTCACAAAGAGGAAAAGCAGTATTTACAGTGTCCTTGTGGCTTTTCGGTAGATCAGGATAGATAGCCCTTTAGGAAATCACAAATTCTCAAGCAAATGTTGATGTGGCAACTTGAACCACACATATAGCTGTTTACATTGTGGTGATAGCTGAAAGAGTAAAAGCTTTGTCTTGTAACATCAATGATGCAACAAAATGTATTTTGATGCAGTTTTGTCAGATCCTTGATATGCTATCCAAATATTTTCATGCATGTACATATATCAGAATGTCATTTTGTGCTGGAAACTCTGAGTAAAGTACACTGAATGACCTCCCAAATCACTTTGACATAACCAAGGACAAAAATATTCATTACCGTTACATACTTATATATTTACTCTACCCTCTCCCCACTCACAAAAATTCCATCTTTTACACTTTCAGATCATTGATCAAAAGCTTAAAAAATTGAAAACAAAATATGTTCTTCTGAACCAAAGCCCATGCAGCAAAACTACAATTAGTTTCTTGATCCAGTAATTGTGAAGATATATTATAACAAGAGGTCAAGAAGTCCATGGACCTTGGTGATCTGCTCATTGACAGCAGCAAATACCGGGTAACACTTGTAAATTTGTACACATGTTGCTTGATCTGAGTGCACTGGATGACCCAAACTGACCTTGAGAGCTACAAGATCAATACTACCACATATATGTACTGTACGTATACGCTCACCCATCCCAACTTCAATCTGTTTGGCTCTATAGCCATGTGTTTTGATTTGCAGGGCATTTTGAGACATGTGCACTGAATGACCCCAAATTACCTCAACTATGATGTCAAAGATTATACTACATATATGTTCTAATAGTCCCCCAGAGTCCCAATTTCACTTCCTTATATTGATTCACTGCATGATTAGCTATTTCGGTGATATTTGCAATACTTCATTTGCCATTAGGCCACTATGTTAATTAATTTCAAATTGTTTTCATTTTTTTTTATAATTGTAAATTTTCAAAATTCCAAACACTATCTATAAAAAGTTTGGTTGAAAAAGAATCATGATGACCTTGAACACTATACAAGGTTAAAGGTACCCCATATATGTTTAACTACTGTGCACAATGCCCAAACCTCACACCCCATTTCACTGTATATGATGTGCATTTCCAGATAATTGAGGTTTTAGGTTTCCCCATATGGTACAATGGTGAATTTGAAATTTTTCCAAAAAAAATCTTGAAAATTGGAAACAAAATTTAAAAAATCCTCAATGTAGTTTTGTGAGGACTATTGGGAGGAAAAGTCAGCAGAAGTTTGGGAACTTGTGGCTGCAATTTGTAGGAGGAATAGTGTTTTTGAAATTTTCACTCCCATTGGGTCTTATGTTAACAAAAAGTACCCAAAATTTGGTCAAAATTTCAATTTTTAAACCTTAAAAAATCCTCAGTGTAGTTTTTTTGTGAGGACTATTGAGAAGAAAATTTGGGAGAAGTTTCAAAAAGTTTGGCTGCAATTTGTAGGAGCAGTAGTATTTTGAAATTGTTGCTCCCGTGTTGTCCCATATTAATGAAAATGAAAAAAAATTGTTAAAAAAATAGGAAAATGCGTTCTTCCCAAATGTTGAGAAACATCAGAGCATATATGGCCCAGGGGAAGCAACAACTAAAATTTGAAAGAAATCTGCATTTTAAGTACAGAGATAATTGGGACAAGGATGGACGGATAGACTATGGATGGATGGACGATGGACAAATTTTGATTTAGGAGCTCTGCTGTCAAGCAGAACTCACCACAATTCTAGAATTAACAATCAGTAATTATTTTTAATCTGGAAACTAAACAAACTTTCACAAAAAGTTAACATGTTGTTAAATAATATAAAGAAAAGAAAGAAAATATATGGAAATAAAATGTAATGAAAATTGTTCTCCTTTACACTGTATGTGGCTCAGCATCACTATAATCATTACTTTTCCAGGAAATTTGGGTCATAAATGTAGAAAATTGGTGTTCATGAAGAATATCTTGTACTTAATGGCCATTGAAAACAAAAATATACCATTAGAAAATATGAATATACACAGAAAAGACATATGTTAAACTTTCTGAGGTTTATTTATATTCAGGTAATCTTATAACAAGACTGAAGTAAGGTGACAAATATACAATCATTTCAAAGGGTTTAAAGCACTTGATGCCACCCAATTTTAATTAACTTCATCAGACATGACTTTAAAGTGCCGATGGTAACCTGATATGATATACAATTACATACAGTTACATATTACTGATAACCCCTCTCTGTGCATGGAAATAGAAGTATTAAGTATTACTGACCCCGGGACCAGGGGTAATTCTATTAGAAATTTTACTGTTGACATGGTCACCATGTACAAATTTCTTGATCCAGTAATTGTGAAGATAAAAATGCATGAAAACTTGATTACTGAACCAGAACCTGAACATTAAGGTTTGAAGAACTTTAAAAAAGTTAACCTGTCCAAGAGATTATTTGTCAGCCACAATTGTAGAATTAACAATAAGAGTTAATGGAAATGCTGACTATACAAATATATCATGCATATAATGTTGGCCCAATTCACACTTTTCTATATTATCGCATGTGTTATTTGAAGAAACTTCTAGATATCACACAACAAATAATATGTAAGTCTAAAGACCCATTTGAAGGCCTGTTTGCCACAATCTACATATAAATATGTTTGATGGCATTAAGATCCATTTCCTTGCATTAAAATTGAATAACTCTGTGATTAATACACTGAGGCTTTAATACATTTCAGTGCCTAGGGTAGCTAAAAGGTTCTGCCTGGAAAAGTGTGGATAGCCATACACATATTACGGTGTCCAAGGTCCCTAAGGCCACTACCTGTGGCATCAATTTCCCATCTTGACTAACGTTATGTTTGCTACCAAGGTGAAGATATACCCCATTATATCCCATCTTGGTATATACTTGATACTGTGCAGCGCTTACACACCCCTCTTGCCGAAGTGGCAGATAATGTCTTATGTACAATGTATAATATGAAGGAAATTTGATAAATATTGTGATGAACCTAATTAACATGTTTGTTATGTTTTGACAAAATAAGTTAGAATGTTTTTTTAGGTAAAGCATGTCAGGAACTACCTCTGTACTTGAGCCACATAAAATGCTAAATAAAAGACATTTTTAGCCCTGTGGCTATTGAAAAATAGCTGCTCTCACCCAGCATCTTAATAGTGTGCGCTCTTTTAATCCACATACATGCATATGATCCAGGCGATTATGGCAAAAACTATTTTATCCATCCCCATAAACAAATCCACAAAATTCATAGACCAAGGTCAGCTGGGTGTTAGTAATGTTTTCTCTGTTGTTTGGATTACTTAACTTTATGATTCCTATGTTGGATTATTTGTCCAGTATACAGACACATAACCAGTCTTTGGCCCCTGGCCTAGTTTATTTGATCAATTCTTGTTGTAAATATTATTAATGTAAAAACATTGTAACTTATTGATATGAACTGAATAAGTATACATACACATACATACAAATTATTCATTTAAATAGTTTTTTTTTTTATTATATTAGCTCAGTTTCCATAATTTAGTGAAAAACACATTTAATGAAAAACACATTTTGAGGGGGAATTTGGAATGGGTAGTGACTTTTTCTATCTGATTGCTGTCCTTGACTGATTTTCCCCACTATACAGCCGCCAAGCACTGGTTACTTAAGCCAGCGAGCTAAATGATGTCTTCTTCCTGGTAGCCCACCATAAAATCTTGTAGCCACCACTATTTTGAGCCCTACGTAGAATGAAAGTGATGTGAAAATTCAGTGCATTTCTGATATTCTGCAACCTTGTATCTTTGAAATGGCTGCGTGGTCATAGAGCGAAACGGATTCAAGTTTGGGGCTCGTTTTGAGGCTGATTTTTGAGATTGAGACATGTCAAGCAGAGTATCCAGGCCCCTGGGCCTCTTGCTTATTTTTAATCTGCAGAAGCATAATACCTGGTATGTGACAAATGATTGTCAATTTATGAAGTACTTTATAATGCTGGTTCATTTATTGCAAACCTCATTTAATTTATTATTACCTGGTAGCTTTTTTTTTCTTCTGTCAGTTCCTCAAGATCTGCAGTGAAGCTAGTTTCAAAACTCCATAATTCGAATGTAACTGTGTCAAGAATGTCTCTTTGGCATCGGCTACTGCATTTGTTGGAGGAGTAGAAACATAAATTCAGTAAAATTTCAAGTATCAAAATTTAAAAAATCTCCAGTGTGCCTTTGCGAGGACTTTTGAGGAGAAAATGTGGGAGAAGTTTAAAAACTTTCAGTTGCGATTTGTAGGAGCAGTAGCGTTTTGAAATGTTTGCTCCCACAGGGTCTTATGTTTTGGAAAATGAAAAAGAAATTAATCATAAAAAAATTACAAAATGTCTTTTTTTTTCTGAAAAATTAAAAGAACATATCTGAGCATATGGCCCAGGGAAAGCAACAACTAAAATTGAAAGAAATCTGCGTATTAGGTACAGAGATAGTTGCAACATGGAAGGATTGAGGGACAGACAGAGAGACGATGGATGGATGGACGAATTTCGATATGTATCAAGAAAGTCTTTTGGGCATCTCCCACTTGTATTTTATCAAAAACATGTATTACATAGTTATTCCTGAAGGTGCTGAAAGTGAGACGAATTTTATGCCTCTATGGATTTGTACTGATCAATGGGACTTCCTGAGGCTACAGTATAGATTAAAAATGAACCACGCATTATTTAGGAACAGCTGGGGGACCTCCCAGGCCTGAAATGGGCCTCCTAATGCCAATTATTCGTGCCAGTCGAGTCTGTCCTATCCCCCCAAGCAACAGTAGAGTAATTGAAAAAGTAAAATGTACATTTCTTTTCTCCGATTATTCCTTGTAATGTCGGGTGTAGACGGTAAGCAGAGTTCGGGAAAATCCACAGCAGTAGTCCATTAGGTATGCAAATACGATTGGCTGGGGGAGCCCCCTGGCAGTTGTCAGCTGCCTAAGAGCTGAAAGGAAACCTCTGTACCCGTAAATGTAGCAGTTCAATTGGATTATTGAGAATTGGCATCAACAGCTTTGGATGAGAGGACACATCTAGTAGTCACCTCATGTTATCATGGTATTTGTAGTGCAAACTGCAGACCTGATGTCCCCCAATGTCTCTGGGGGCTGGATAGGACATGAAACCTACATATACTTGAAAGATATGTTGCAAACTTTTCAGAGGAAAGAGACTCGGACAGTCACAAACATCTAATGGATACAAGCAAGTACTATGCAATATTTGTTAAAAAATGTAAAACTGCTAAAACTTGCCATCCTATTTGAGTACATTGCTGTTTATATAGTAGGTTAAAGTCCTGGATTCGGGTTGTGCAGCGTCTTTGCTCATGCAGCCACGTTTAATAAAGTATGATATACATAACATGTGCCATCACGGGAATTGCAGTCCACATAAAAACAAAAAGAGTCTAGAAAACAGAATTTTAAGGGAAGTTCAAGATCTGTATGCTAGTTCTTTGGTATAAAAGGAAGAAGGAATCATACAGCCTGATATTTTTGCTCTTCGGCAGTAGTTTCCAACAGTATAGTCTGATTTTCAAAATAGCCATATATATGGGCATGAAACTTAATGATGGAAAAAGAAGTTGCATATGAACTTTCTTTTTACCCGAGGGCTTTCAAATTAGAACAGTTTCACTCTGCGGACAGCGGTTTCTGAGATACAGGTCGATTGTTATATTGCCATCTTTGGACATGTCTTGGTGATTTGACGAAAGTTCCATAATGTTGCATATGTTAGACTCCTTTTACCCCATGGGGCCGACTTTGGCATGGGGTAAGGGTAGGGGTGTTTGCATGGTATGAAATTTTGGTACCGGTAAGAGTTAGAAGAAATTTTTCCTAGTGACTACATGTATATAATATTGGATATTAATTAAGCATGCTAAATACTTCAAATTAAAGTGCAGTGCGCCAAGGTCTTAGTTTAGTGGAATGTGTAGGTATTAAAATCCCACAAAGTAATCTAAGCGAGTCCACACCTTGTGCTGCCAGATATTGACTGCTATGGGAGTTAAATGGTAGACGAGTTATTGAAGGAGGTGCCGATAATCTCTAAACATAATTGTCAGTGCTCTAACACACATGTGGCTCCTGTAATATCCTTGATTTACATTTTGGGATTTTGTACCAGCAATATAAGAAGCCAAGAAATCATTTTTGATATAGCAGCTAGGGCATCAGTACTCCACCAGAAAGCATTAAATAAACTACTCAATATTTTATCTACATGATCAGCAGGTAACTTGTACCATTAGTTGATAGGTCGATGTGTGCATGGGCATAATAGTATGATAGACCTGATACTGCTCTATTATTGTCTGCACATAGCCTTTTGGATGACTTTCAGAAATTTAAAATATTATATTCTAATAGTACCTGCCACTTCAATTGGAACTTTTATGGTACTGGTACTTGAAGTGTTACAGAAATTTCTTTTACAAATCATGTTACCCATATAGAGAGTTCACTGATTTGAAATTTAATGACCTTGAAAGATGCAAATTCAAGGTCATAATTGTTAAAAAAAAGTCCATGTAATAAGATTCAAAACCGTGCAATACGTGTGTTCTAAGTGGGGGTAAATAGTTTTAGTCCTAAGGCAGGCGTGCAAGGGGATATGGGTTGGCCGTCTCCGTTGGTACGTCGACATTATAAGCTTATGATAAAATTTTGGAATAGACTGATTGGTATGTCACAATTTAGATTATCTAGGAAAACGTTCGATTGGAACTATGCCCTAGGAAACAATAACTGGGCAACTGACATAAAGGCACTGTTCATAAATATTGGTATTGAAAATGTATTTGCATACAAAGTTGTGTGTAATTTAACTACAGCAAAAAACGTGTTATATGTTAAGATGTGTAATAGCTGGGAAGAAGACATTTACCAAAAGCCCACAATACGTACCTATGTCACATTTAGATCTACATTTGGACCCGAGCCATACGTATACTCATATATACCACGATCAGAACGGTCCCTATTAGCACAGCTACGAATTGGTGTGTTGCCTCTACCATTGAGACTGGGAGAGACAATAATGTTAAAGTAGAAGATAGGATCTGTGAACTCTGTGATCTTGATATCGAAGACGAAAATCACTTTGTTTGTTCTTGCCCAATATATGTTGACATTCGAGAAGAAATACTCCCAATTCCTGACCATACAGAATTTAATTACCGGTATGATAATCTCCTTGTTTTCTGGATGAAAAATCACTGGAAGAAACTGGGCCAAATTATC
>JAAUYG010130867.1_pt1 | contig 11665 bp, 12 predicted proteins | sample 7278091 | NCBI WGS metagenome assembly JAAUYG01 (sample SAMN14350201, study PRJNA611818) | marine sediment metagenome | isolation source: surface marine sediment (0.6m) | place: French Polynesia: Moorea | collected 2018-08 | reverse complement strand
GTTTGCTATACAGCCGACTCCCAATGTATCTAATTATGTTCTCAAGCTGACGAAGACAAACAGTGAACTGTTGCGGAAATCAAGCTGCGTTCTCTGGTCTGCCTTTGTTCCGAACATGTTGGTGCCAGACTCACGTCCACGGTAGTTTGCTAGACGATCTAAAGCCAGAACTGAACTCTATTGTGTGACAAAGTTTTTGCGATGCACGCATCACAGGCATCTTCAGCTTTACTTCTCAATTCACTGCCTCATTCCAGAAATTGGACAAGGTGACAATCCAATTTGTGTTGCCAAAGAGTCTAGCATTGGACCAAACCTTACTCTTTGGTGTTGCTGTGAGGATTGCTGTCCGGGTCAGAGAAGATTTATTTATTTTATATGCGTAAAATTGAGGAATAAAATTGGGCATTGACATTCGACTCCACATTCAGGTTGGAGGGGACAGGTAGAGAGACAGGATGGTACATAAGCGTTTCCGAAGAAAGTGAGAGGCTCACCTATCTGGTTGGTTTGACTGTCACCCATGGGTTTCTGCATCGTCTGAGCTGACGCCATTGACGGAGACTTAACGTTTCTCCTTCTGGGCGCTCCGCCCGCCGGTGGCGTCTTCACCTTGACCCACTTGGTGGGCTGACTCTTGCCCCTGCATCCCACGGCCACCACTCGCACGAAGTACCGCGTGTTCTCGTTCAGACCCGTGAAGAACGTCTTCCCCTTCACTCCATTTACCTGCAAACAGACATTTTATTTTGACAGGTAAAAATGTTGTGATGAATTCCTGCGGACTAGATATGGAAAGCTGGCGCAACAAACTGTTGAAATCCTTCCCAGTCACGGATGAAAAAAAACAATGTGCCCCAAAATTTTACGATGCTCGGCACAATCTTTTGCTTTTGCGCTAAAGTTTGACAAAAACTATCTGTGAAAGCAAAGCAAGGCACACAGATGGACAACAAAAAGTATCTTTTTCTGAAAAACAGAAACAAAGCAGGGCACACTTCGTAGCTAATAGCGTTTCATTTTCCGACAAATGTCCTCTGCGCGAGATGTGTGGCAGACTGCAAGGTATCAGTGAGAACTGAGACGATGCTCCATTGACGCCTGGCACTGAGACCTGGCGCTCATTGTGCGCATTTTTGGCTACAGTATCAACTTCTGTTATTGTTTCGTTCATTCTCCCTCGAACATTTACAATGAATCCTCAGACAGTTGTTTCTGAGTTTCTCACCTCTGACTAGGTTGCCAAGTATTTGAAAACAAAATATGAATAATTGTACTTCCACGAAGCCGAGAGGCTCTTTGTGTATGCGTGTACACACAAAGCAAACTGTGTTAATGCCAATTCGCAGAATTACTACAAAGCTTTGTTATTGCAGTCTGTATTCTTGCGATGTGGCTGAATTTTTAAACTTCACAATTTGCGTACTTTTTGGCAGATGAAAGTCACCCCACACTCACCACACAACTTGTTAGCGACACAGTGATCGTCATTGGAATCTGTGTGTTCAAGAATTGCTTGCCTGTTTTGTGGTTGTCAGGATACTTTGTGAACATCTTAGCAATGAGTACGTTTTCTGTCCACACTCATTAATCTCTCGGGTTTGGCCCTTTTTGATGCACAGATGAAGAACGGAAGATTGACACGTGTCCGTGACAGAAAGACAACTCGGACAACACACAAACTCACCTCAGACCTTTTTCGTGAACTCCAGGGCCTGAACTGGCGTCCTGAGCTGGACTTCCAGAAAACAACTTTTTCTGTCTTCAGCTAAATAACGTCTGTCAACATGGGAAATTAAAACGTGGAAGAAGGTGATAACACAGTTGAAGCAACTTCTCCACCTTGTGCGTAATGGCCATCGTCCTGTATGAATATTTCATGGTTTCCGAGTGGTCAGCGAGGTCCGCCTTCCGGCCTCTTCATCATTGGAGAGCTAGGCCCCAGTTGTTTTGGCAAACAAGGAAAAGAGCCAGTTATAATAGGACCACATGCAGTCTGCGTACTGTATTGAATAGCATTGCGATACATGTATCGTTTTCCTGAAAAAGATTTGGCCCACAATTGCAGAACATGTACATGTACCATCCTGTCTCAAAAAAAGGAAAAATGTTTCCCTTTGTGAACCAATACGATCCGTGGAATTTTAGAGACAAATCAGACCAAGGGAAAATTCATTCCCTTTGTAACAGACTTTGGCAAGTAACTGAAAGAGTTGACCGAGTCTTTCACTTTTCTTTTAAAAGATGAAGCTCTTTTCACGTGAACAGATTTCAGAGAAACGGAAGCAGATACGTGTGACGAAGTGAAGATACGTGTTGGTTGCACCGAGTTGTTCATGCAGAAGCTGATAATGTGAAGGTGAAGAGCACCTGATCCACCTCCTCTGGTTTGTGCACACAACACTTGGTGTTCGTGTTGCACAGCCTTGTACGACGTGAGCGAACAAATCATTAGGACTGCAGATCACCTCTTCTGGGTCCAGCTGCAAAACGTCTCAACTCTGCTGCATCGTGGTCCTGAGAATGATTCCTGCGCTCTTGTGCTAACGTTTTGATGATACACGGGGAAAGTAGGTCACTTTTTCGCTTGAAGACCGCGAGATTCACAAGGAATGATCAAACCTTTGAAATAATCTTTTTTCATTCCGTTTGAAATTTTTCTGATGCAATGTACCACGTACATGTAGCTGTTCGAGTCTTCTGGTGATATCACGAGGCGAAAAGTTGCGCGCTGGGACACCTGGGCACTTTATCCTTGGAGCACAGATGCACAAACCCCACAGAACAGCAAGTTCATAAGATCTGTTCTGGTTTCCACATTCTGAAGAACCATACCTTGAGAATGCTACAAACGAAAGAGAAAAAGGCCAAAGGAACGCTTCTAAGGAACAAGCAACGGAAGAAGGGACAGCATAGTTCAAGCAATTTTTCCTCTTTGTATCCTGTATGGCAAAAAGAAGAACTGGTTGGCGCGTGTGTGTTGTGAACGATTTGTGAAATGATAAACGAGAAATTGTCTCAAACTTCTTCGATATGGCAAAGGTGCATTGCACCGAAAAAGGATGGCGTAAGTTCAGATTTGACAGTCAACGCCCTCAGCCATGCTTGGGTACGGACACAGCAGATGGTTGATCTCCGTTTTTCAAGAAAGACGTCTGCGCTTCTTAAGTTGTGGTGCAACTCTTGCAGTCACTGAACTTGTGTAATTTTTCCTGTTTGGAAGACTTGCACATCGAACCACATCACGAAGCTCTGTCAAGCACAGGAAGTTGATCCCAGCAAGAATCATTGTGTTGAAATTAGTGTGGGTTTAAACCCCTGTAGATTTACACGTGTCTTGTGCTGGAACCGTTGCCGCTCCACTATTTACTGTGGTAACAACAATATTTTTTTCGTACTTTCTGCCAATATTATTACAGGAAGAAGTAATCGAAAGCTCGCTGTAGGTAGCGATATCCACACACCAATCCGCTGGTGTTTGTAAGACACAGCTATCAACTTTGTGTTGTTCATTCAGAGAGATTATCTTTACATTGTCAGCTTTATGTGAAGTCTTTGGGCCGGATTCCTGCAACGCGTTTTGTCTGAATTTGCCGGAATGTTGACAAACGTTCCAGAGGTGTCGCAAAATGCATGGTGATGCTGAACACCCATGTGCACCATGCATGCATCTGCGTTCCCGAATTGCTGTTTCATGCAGTTGTGTCCATGGTTGCAGTTCAGGGATGGACACTTGGACAACGCAGACTGCTTGCTTTGCGAATTGGGGTCTTTTTCCTTCACTTCGCTCAATTGATCGGAGAAGACAGTGTTTGAATTAACACTCGCAATTTAGAGACTCTTAGCAAGCCGCTGAGAGACTAAACAAAAGTTTTGTCTTGATCTCACTGAAATGCTTGTGTGTATAAGTAGTTTATAAGAAGCTGCATTTGCGTTTAGCATCAGCCTATGAATCACAGATTAAGCAGTGCTATTTCCTGTTTGTTGTTATCGTGATTGAGCACTCTTGAACCCGACAGAGCGAGAAAGAGGCTTGTCAAATTTGAGCTGAGTTCACTCAAGATCTGCATTGGTGTCCGCATTATCCGACCGTCGCAGATGTCACAAATCGTTGTCGTGGTCGGTATCAACTTGCAAGTGAAAATTTTTGTTCAGCATTTTTGTTGAGTCATGCCGCTTGCAACAGAAACAACAACAATCGTGCAGGAATCATTGCCCAACCTTCTGGAATTTCGCTCCGCAAGAAGCTTCAGAATCAGAATCTAAGGCACACAGCTGTACCTACAAAGCAGTTACCATAAGCAAAGTAAACTTACACATTTTGGAGTCTGGTTCCCACCAAGCAATTTTGAGAGACGTGCAGATGACGCGAAACAATGCGAGCGTCTGGTGATTGTTTTCTGGTGCTCCATTATTTCAAACTGAAGCCACAACAGAACGGAATGAGACGAACGCCAGGATATCGACAGACAGAATGGTTCTGCAACAGTTTAAATCTTACACGATGCTTGGGAAATGTTTCCAGGTATCAGTGACCTCGCAACACCGGAATCCTAATCTGACGATTGAGGTATCTGTTTTTCCTCTCACCCGCTCTGCACAGTTGATGGATCTGCTGAGTTAAACCACTTAGATGAACAAACTGACAAATTGCGTAAAGCTTGCACACGGCTTGCCAGCCCATCAATCGCATACCACCCCGCTTGAGATCCCACATCAGAGAGCAGCATCCCGTACACAAGTCTCTTCGAGTTGACTGCTCAGCTAAAGTGGTGAGGTCTTTATAGCTGCCCACAGTGTTCTAATGTACCATAACGCACCTACCAAATCACGTTGAAAGAATCCAGAGAAGCGGGAGTTCAACTTTGAAAACTCTATATCGGATCAGTGTTTCCAACATCCTCATTACCGATGTTCAGTCTCTCGTGCTGATGTAATTTCCACTCAAAATTCCGGCTTTGACTTGTGGAAAGATCAGATGTCATTCGAAAGAAGGAAGACAATTTTATTCTTGGAGGAAAAGGAAATCCCAAGATGGTGACCCACTTTCTTTGAAAAGCAGACAGCTGAAATATATACCCGGCAAGTCAGAACAAGAGAAAGTGAAACAATTTGTCAAAGTACACAGCGCTTTCTTTCATGGTGCGAACACGTCATTTTTCTTTCACTGCAGGGATAGCCATTTTTGGTCCAACTAGAGTGGATCTTAGTGAATTCCGTCTTTTTAACTCACCGCACTATCCTGGAGTCTTGACCTACTTATTTTGATACACACAGAGTGAATCGCCCGACGCTGGTGGTGCTTTCCGGGAGCTTCGCACACCCTGCGGGATTCTGTGTGGCTGTCAATTTGACATCTCCCTGGTCTGACTCTCATCACTCTCCGACCCTTTGCACTCCTCAGTTTCTCAGGTATTCAGGTTGAAACCATCAAAGACTCTTAAAGATTGCGGAGCATGAAAGCCAGCGAAGGTGTGATTTATGGCTTGTTGGGATCAAAACTGACTCTTCGCATAACACAACAGAGACAATTAGCAGTTAGTGAAGACTTGTTTTCGCTTCAGTCTTGAACTTCAGCTTTGCACCAAACAACCTGGAAAGTTTTCAGCTCAAATCTGACCGCAATTGTGCATTTTTCTTGCAGCGATTTCGTTCAGTCTCTAGGAGATGCCAGATGCCCCCTTTATTCAAGGCCTCAAACCAAATGGGGCAATATTTTCACTTGAAAGTTTTGGACATCAAACAGAAATTTCTGAAACAAATCCAATTTTGTTGTTGTGGGATTCCCCGTTTCTGAAGCTACCAATTTCGCTGCCTGGAGGATCGCTTCTGTTTGGTTCCTTTTGTTTGTTGCCAGGAAGGCTAACATTTGCATACATGCCTTTCACAAAGCCAGCAGACAGTCTTTTGAGGAAAGTGTCAAAGACAAACCCTGAGGTTCCATTTTGTTATTCTACCACTCAGCACCCAGGCAAAAAAAAAAAAAGAATGTGTTTTTTCCTGACCTTTTTCGTGAGGGACCTGGTTGATGTGTCCGTCTTCAGACGAATCAGGTATCTCTGCACGGAGCACTTATCTTCACTGCGTGGAGGCTGCCATGTGACAAGTAGGGTCTGCAAAAAAGGAAAAGCTCCCATGAAAACATGTGGGACCTGCTTTTGTCTTGTGTTACTTGGAACAATGCTTGAGAGGGCAATTGTTTTGCAGCATGCTTAGTGGCCATAAGATTTCGTGCATGGTTAATGAGGTCCCACCAAGGTGTTTCCACAGATTGTCCTCACCCTACAACTGGCCATCCCTAAAAAAGCACATCCCAGTACTCATCCACACCTGTTTTGCCAGTGATTCTGCTCTCAACGAAACCTGTGCGCAACCCGCGAGGTATGTAACAAAGCCAACTTACTGTGGAGTTTACCGCTTCAAGAGTAACATTTCTGGGTTTGTCTCTTGCTGAAAGGTACGTAAATTAAAGATAATTACCTATTTGAACGAAATACGTTTTCCTTACACTGATAACAGATGAACATAATGTCGCGAAGAGAAGGACGAATATTGGGTTACACTTTAATGACCCCTCCAGAGTCTTTGCCATGAAACTAGATGCTAAATGTACACCAGTTGGAGTTTTCCTCTGAGGTACTCTGCCCTTCAAGAGTGTGTAGGTAGGTTAATTCAATTTGTGCGCTTCAATTTGTGGAGGGTACGAAAGGAAAAATTCGCTTTGCTCAGATACTTAACACTTCATTTCCAAGAAAACACTTGTGAGGGTTCCAAACATTCTCATTGTGGAAATGAAACTCAAGGACTGATGGACATGGACCATATGAATGTTGCGAATCTCAGAAGAAAATTTCATTTGATAGTGTAATTTTAGACCCCGCTTCGGCTGTCGCTATCAGCAAGAAAAATAGTTGTGAAGATAGCTACCTCTTCCACTGACACAAGGTATTCCGGACAAAAAGCACACAAAAATGATTCCAAACAGAAAGCGTATTAATAATCCAGAAGCCTGGCTGCAAGCAGGCATTTTCCACTCTATTGACTGTGGGTAATGAATGCACAAGCGAAGTGTTATCTGTGAACAGCTGAACAATTTACAAACAGATCACTGGCGATGGGGTGGATTCAGCAAAGTAAACTTTGTGCAAAGCTGTTCAAGAAGCTGCACTCTGAGCAAAATGGTGGCAGTGGCGGGACGAGAGGCTGGACGAGAGGCTGGACGATACCACCGCATGCTTTTTGTGTCAAGACCTGGACGACAGCATCACGCCACGGCAACATCAATTGAAAACACTCCCAACTCCAAAAGGAATCAGGCAAAAAATCCTGTCTGGGCTGTTTTGCATAGTCAGAATGGAAAAACCAACTGGCATGTCAGTGGTTGCCCGCAGATTCCCACCTGCTCGGAACACGTCAAAAACACCCAGGAAAGCAGATTGGCAGACCTAACCTGCGACACATTGGCTCTCAATTCAAGGAAAAACAATCAGGATGTGAAGATGTTTGGAAAGTTGTCGGAGCATTCTTGCATTCCTGTCTCCTTTCATGGGGTCAGGAAGAATTTGTTCCCAATTTCTGGTCCAAGTAACAAAGAGAGAGAAAGACAGAGCGATGTGCATTCCCGGCCCGAATGCTACACTGCTCAAAGCCACCCTTCAGTTTCCTTTCCAGACGAAGGCTGACCAGCGCAAATCAACAGACTGGTAACTGCAGTCAAAACAGCAGAAAAAAGCAACAAGGGTTGAGTTTCTGAGTTTCTGTTTTGGCTGTGGAGAAAATGCTTTGAGATCAGATCAGTAGTGCATGATCATTGGGGCTTTGTTGGATTGAATGGAGTGCACAAAAGGATCCCATGTACGTGTACATCACCTCCAACTGTTGTTGTTCATTACTGCTAATGATTGCTGCTGGCAGTTGTTTGGAGAAATGGCCGAGTAGTTATGAGTTGTACGGAGAAGCAATAACATTGTTTTCGGCTTGTTGGCTGCGGCGCTCAGAAGCGTGTCAAGCATCCCGACCTTCGTTTCGAACCAGACGCCTTCATCCAGAATATCAACTCGAAGAAATGGTTTTAGGCCAAAGTATTTTAATTTGTGTCCGTTGTTTCACTGTTTGCGTGTTTTTCGTTCAGGATTTTGTGCACATCTTTCTTTGTGGTTCGAGTGTGGAAATAGGCCACTTGCTTTCGAATGTGGTGTCAACGGCGCTCAATGAAAATTTGATCAAAGAGCTTGACTCTGTCTTTGAACCACCAGAAAATTAAAACAAAACACTATTCTATTTGTCCGAAAGGATCTGATCCAATTCTCAACTACACCATGCAGACAACAAAACATTGCCTTGAACTTTTCGTCCTGGGAAGAACTTCTTGGACAAGCAAATGCACAGTCACCTGAGGATCATATTTGGCAAATATGATGTGTGTATGAAACAGATGAACTTTTTTTAGTTCAGGAGCACTCCTCTCATCACAACATATGATCTTCATTTCCGCCTTGGCCTTTCATTTTGCGAACTCATGAAGCTTGAGGTGTAAATTATTAGATATTCTGTTTTCATACAAGTTTGGGGTCCTTTTTTCGCGTTTTCTTTTCCATACGCAACTGAACACATCAGGTTTCATTTTCAGCTCTTTATAAACTTACAACAAAAAGTGCTGATGATATTTATTTCACTGAACAGTGCACAAGAAAAATAAATAATTTTGTATGACATTCTTCTCGCAGTGGCCAGAAGAAACACGTTGTGATGTTCATTGCCATGTTTCTTCCTGTCTATGCACAAAATTTCTGTCTTTTTTGTTCTGTTCCACATTTGTGGATATGATATTTGTGTACAACTGCAGTTTTTATCAGCCATCTTTTAACTTTGTATGTACAGAGCTCACCGCCAAACAAATTGGCAAAATGCGGGCTGTTTTGCGAGAGTTATGCGGTGCGACGTCACACATTGCGACGTCCAAAATGAAGACGCAAATAAGTGGAACAAGAATGGCCCATAATACCGAATGAAAACTCTGCAGAAAAACAGCATTTGGAAATGTTCAGGTCTTGAGAAATTCCTCCCAAAACGAGTCAACCTTATTCTCGACGCAAGGGAGTAAACCTGCAATTGGTTTTCTGGCACAAAGAACACGGGTTTCAGCAAAATTTACGTCAAGGATACTTTTTGGCTGGACAGGTCAGAAGCCCAAAGCAGGTATACATCCAGAAAAATTTCTTTCATTTACTGAGTTGGAAGTGTGGGCGGTTTACTTTTGTTGTTCACACATGCTGTGTATGTGCAGTGTCATGAATCTATATACCACCCAGTTTTGCCACCAGAAGCAAAAAATGTGTGACGTTTGTGAATCCTTTCACCAGAGATTTGTGGTAAATATTTTGTCGTTTATGATGATGTCTATTTGAATACGGCCAAGTGTTGTGTGATATCCTTTGTGAGAAGACTGCCAGAGGTACCGTAATAAAAGTAAGTGCCAGATTTTTTGGGCAGTTTATTATTCTGTTTCCATATATCTACAGTATAATTTAACATTCCTTTCAAGTGCGTAGTGGGTTTACCTTGCCACAGGTACAGCCACCACTTGTCAAGTCCGAAACATCCCCCGCTTAATCCTACTCACGGTGCATCGCTGCAAACTTTTGTCTCACACAATGGCTCCAAGCCAAAGCCAGTCTTCTATTGTTTTCTCTTTGTGCGACAATCAAACCATGTTTCCACTGAGCTGTAAAATGTTTCCAAAATTGCCCTTCTCTGCAGTGAAGCACTCCAGATGCCAAGCCCTTCTTTCAACACATGGTGGTGTGGACGAATCCGGACCACCATGACCACAGCAAAAAAAAACGCCTGCCCAACACAGAAATGTGTGGAAGAGTAACCAGCCTGTATTTTGTGTCACAAAGGGTTTGTGCGAACCCAAACAAAGACTGCAGAAAGAGGTTTGCAAGTTGCACCGTGAACCAAGTCCTGAAGGCTTTTTGTGAAAACACCAAACAAATACCATTCTGAACAGACCCATCTCTCTAGATTTATGAATTTGATGAGAAAGGATGTAGCGTTGCATTGAAATGAAAATCCAATTGTTGTTGACTCCGAATTTTTCCAGAGCAAAAGGTTAACACTGATTTACACGGCATTAAATGTTATGTACACGAACCAACTGGTCTGGTATTCAATGCCCATAGTTCATATGAGGATCGTTTCTGGTAAAAATACCTTCAGAAGTCCCTTCCACTTCCCATTTGAAGATCAAATACCGTGCCAATGCTTTGGCATGAACAGCAACAAAAACTTGCAGGGCCAAATCTGTGGGCTTGATAAAGAGAGCAAGTTAACTTTACAAAAAAGAGCTCAGAGAGCAAATAGCCAGTCACACGCCTTGTGAATTTCTTGTCTCCTTGGGCACACATTGGGAGGAGTGCTGTGTTCGGACCACAGTTCCACCCACTTCAAGTCAGAAAAAAAAACTCACGCAAACTCTCCGCAACCTGCTAGCTATGTGTCTTCAGCAACCAATGGTTTTCTGTGAGGACAATTACAGATATCGTTGAAGTGATTTTGAAGCTGCTCAACTTTTTTTCCAAAGTGAATTACTGTCAAAAACTAACAAAAAGGGAGCACACAAACCACACACATTAAAAACATTACTTGTGCAATTCCCTCACAGGATTCGTGAAAAAGGCCTGCACATGTGACTCATTTCATTCCTTTTGCGTGAATTGTCATCGCACCGTCGTGTTGGTGTTCGTACAGTTCAACATTCCATCTTGAACTTCCTCAGTTCACCGTGAGTCCCGAAATGGTAAATGCATTGTGTAAACTTGGTGAAGCCATTGTGCAGTTAAGTAGCAAAGATTCATGAGTCTGTGAACTTTCGCCTGTCACCGTCTTTGTAATGTTGCTCGGATATGTTTGGTCACGTGCGGGTTGCACCGCAGTGAAGTTCCTTCCCCGTGACGTTTCCACAGTAAACACCGGAAGTTGTGTCCTCTACATACTAACGATCTGGCAAAAAGCGTCACTGAATGTATCATTGTGTCCTCCCTCCTGAAACGACAATGGTCATTCCGCACTGTCCTGTGGGGTCCCGCATACTGAAGAAAACTTTCACCGGTTTCATAGAATGGCAAAAATGGTCTAGGCGTCCAGGTCACTGAAGGAGCTGTGCCCTTGGTAGAGGTCATCTGAGGGTGAGGAGCTCAAGGTCGCCTCCGAGTCAACAGAGTCGGAGAGGCTGATTCTGGGCTGGCGGCCACTGCGCCATTTGGGATCGACCGCATGGCTGTGAGACCTTTCCACGATGATTCTGTTGTTCTTCTGCCGAGTCTTGCTGGGCAGGGTGCTGTACTTGGTCGGAGCATACATGTATGTGGTGCCGTGGTTAGGGATGCTGTCTGTTGTACTGGAGATGTATTCATAGGTCTTGCTTGGGGAGTGACGAACAGTTCCCAGAGTGTACCGTTTGGTGCTTGGGGTTGGTGTGTACTCTCTTGGTGTGTGTTTTCTCGTACTGCGAGAGCTTTCGATGATTGTTGGAGCGAAGTCTCGAGAGGAAATAGTCGACTTGAATCTGGGCGTGCTTGAAACCTTGACAAAGTTCTCAGTGCTCGGCACAACATGACGCGTGATTCTGGTCAACCTCGGACTGCTGACGGTTTCATACTCG
>JAAUYG010186535.1_pt1 | contig 11666 bp, 8 predicted proteins | sample 7278091 | NCBI WGS metagenome assembly JAAUYG01 (sample SAMN14350201, study PRJNA611818) | marine sediment metagenome | isolation source: surface marine sediment (0.6m) | place: French Polynesia: Moorea | collected 2018-08 | reverse complement strand
TAAAACGTGTGCTCTTCCTATCTTTTTAAATATATTTTAAGAGACTTTCCGACCGACGCCTGCAGCCCCCCCCCCCCCCCTCCCTCCCTCCCGCCCGCCATAAACACACAGACTAGCATCACAAGAAACCTTGCCGAACACAGCTGGCAGGATTTAATGCTATATTGTACCACGTGCTGCACATCAGGAGGAAAAAAATATTGACAATCTTGGCAACTGCTTGCATTAGAGGTGCAGAGCAAATTACTTCACTGTAATCACTGGTTGTCTGCCGGTTTTTATTTTAACCACAAGTCATTTCTTACAAACGATTCATGCATGCTCTGTATGACTTCTGACAAGTGACTCCAGCTGTTGGGTTTAACAAACAGACCTGCTCTTTGACAAATGTGAGCGAATAGAACAGATAGATGTACCATTACATGTACGCATATACATGTATATCGCATATCGTAACGTGTACAACAGCGCGTAAGCGATGTAATAACCCAATGTTTTGGTCAAACAGCCTCTTTTTTCAGCCATTTCTTTGCGCAATTGTGCTGAAGCCATTCTTTTATGGAATAGAACTTCCTCCTGCAAATACTGCATTGGTGATAGGATTGAAAATTCATGTGCATACTGAGGTGCTCCCTGAAGACACTTTCTGTGTGAAAATTCATCTGGCATATATAGCATCTGTGACGATTTGACTGCACTTGCTGAGACAGGCCCTGCTTGGCTCGAGCATAGACCTTTTGAACAAACAAAATTTCATCACAGGATGATGGAGAAAAACATGACAACAGACTTGAATGCTGTAATTGCAGCTAAGAACATTGGTAACATTTTGCAGTTGGCATGTTAGTTGTATAAGCTGGTGGGCAGGCTGTATAAGCGGTAGGGTATGGTAATAATGGAAGTATTGTGGTGCAAACAAGGTGCAAGATACATTTTCAGAAACCTAGCTACAGGTGCTCCCAAGGACCCTACATGTATATCTTCCTTGGTGCTCCTGTACAGTTATTCGAGGAGATATATAAATTATTCCTAGCTTAACTTCCTAGCCATAACTCAAACTAAAGCAGATATTGTTACGTGTGTTATTAGTCATATGTACTGTGGTTACAAAAGTACACATAATCATGTCAACAGTAACACACTCAATATCTTCTTGTGACTTATAAATTCAAGAATCTCCGAATGGACGATTCCAATATGTTCACGCATTCGTTAACATATTTTGTGGGTTTTATTCAAGATTCTAAACCATTACTGTAACACCACAACATTCTACTCTGGACATGTTCTGCCTACAACTTTGATTATCAAATGACTCAGAAACCAATTACCGAATTGTGTTGTTCTGGAATAACCGGTGGATGGAAGACGTATTTTTCTGCTGTACCCGATGGAAAGTTCCCTTTTTGGCATTCTAGGGAGAGAAACTGCATGTGGGATTACTTTTCACTTTATCATTTCGCTGCACGACAGCCATGCTTTAAATGTTCCATTAACATTAATCAAACATGTAAAATTCTTTCAATAAATCTGATCCGTTCATAATAATGGATATTGCTTAATTAATACCTGCAAGCTGCAGCAACGCAAAACGCATCTAGTCAGTCGCCATTCGACTCCTCGCCAGACCTCCTTCCTTCTGCCTGCCCAAGCCCGCCACACCCAACCCACGCCAAGTAAAGTACTCTAGCAATTGCCACATACACATCTATACATGTATAACACCCCAGTTACAATACATACCTGGCAATATGCCATTTCCTCGGACATATTCTCCTCTCACGTTTAGAAGTGCTTTGTAAGCCGCTAAATCCAGTACAGTTTGGTGATGTACACCCTGGAACAGTAGAATGTTACCAAAATAAAGGCTGCAGCAAAAAAAGCCTGCCACCAATAGACTAGATGGATTTACTATATTAAAATAAGTTGAAATATTGAAATCAGCTTACATTAAAAGGAAGTACTTCCCACATGCCTCTTGCACAGGACAACTTGCTGAACATGTTACAACAAAAATGATAATGAATGAATGTCTGGAGGGAATAGCACCCTAGAAGCCAAACATTCATCAGAACAAAATATTATTGTGTTATAGGCAGTATCTCGGAACTGGATTATGCACCTGTGTAACTAACTTCTGTCCCTTGACCCTTTTGTCTTTCCCATCCGCATTACGTGTGTGTGATGATAAAATGGGCCGAGTCTTATCAACTCTCCGTTTCCGTTTTCGTGTTTGCTGTCTGGGACAGTTGGTTCGAACTCTCAGACTCTGATCTGCAGCTAAATATCTCGATCCAGATGTCAGATTCTGATCTGGAGCTTGCTGTCTGGATCCAGCTGTCCGATTTTGATCAAGGGTTAGTTGTCTGAATCCACCTGTCAAGTCCTGATATGGAGCTTCCTGTCTGGGTCCATCTTTCAGATCCTGATCTCCAGTTTGATGTCTGGATCCAGCTGTCTGATCTGTACTTTGTGGTCCGGAACCAGTTCTCAGACTTAGATCTGGAGGTGACTGCATATATTCAGCTGTTGAGTTTTGGTCTACAGCCAAGTGCCTGGATCCATCTGTAAGTTTATCATCTAAAGCATTATGAGGCTGTGTGAATTCAGTAGTCATGACCTTATTTTCAACGAGGTGTCCGGAAGCAGCTGTGGCATTCTGACTTGTTGTTTGCTGTCTGGACCTAACTGTTTGATCCTGATATACCGATAGTCGTCCCAGAAATCCAGGCGTGACTGCCTGGCTATGATACGGAATGTCTGATAAATATCTGGGATGCACTGACCAGTCCAGAAATGGCGGTAGGTATCTGGAACCACCAAATATGCAATGTTGTCCGAGAAATGGTTGTCTATTCCACGAGGCACTGGTTGCCGAAAAAGGATTCCCAGGTGGAGTATGAGGTACAAAATCAGCAACTTGATTCTGATTTGGAAATTGCCATGACCATCCAGGTCTAATGAGGTGATCTGCCACTGGTTCAGTGGGGGTTACCGTTGCAGATTTGTTGGAAACTAACTGTATTGGTACAGCTGGTTTGGCCTGTTGTAGACTTGCCTCACCGGACACAGTAGTCTCTGGCTCCGTGAGGGTTACTGTTCCAGTCTGATTGGGAAATAGCTGTGTGGGTACAACTGGTTTGGCCTCTTCTAGGCTTGGCTCCCCAGAAACAGTATTTTCTGGCTCTGTGGGGGTTACTGTTGCCCTCTGCTTGGGAACTAGCTGTGTAGGTACAACTGGTTTGACCTCTGCAAGGCTTGGCTCACCAGAAACAATATTCTCTGGCTCTGTCGGCGTTACTGCTGTAGTCTGGTTGGGAAATAGCTGTGTGGGTACAACTGGTTTGGCCTGTTCTAGACTTGCCTCTCCACAGACAATATTCTCTGGCTCCGTGTGGGTTACTGTTCCAGTCTGATTGGGAAATAGCTGTGTGGGTATAAATGGCTTGGTGGCCTCTTCTAGGCTTGGCTCCCAAGAACCAGTATTCTCTGGCTCTGTGGGGGTTACTGTTGCAGTCTGGTTGGGAAATACCTGTGTGAGTACACGTGGTTCGGCCAGTTCTAGGCTTGGCTCCCCAGAAACAGTAGTCTCTGGCTCTGTGGGGGTTACTATTGCAGTCTGATTGGGAAATAGCTGTATGGGTACAACTGGTTTGACCTCTTCTAGGCTTGACGCCCCAGAAACAATATTCTCTGGCTCTGTGGGGGTTACTGTTGAAGTCTGATTGGGAAATAGCTGCATAGGTACAACTTGTTTGGCCTGTTCTAGACTTGGTTCACCAGAAACAATAGTATCTGATTCGGTGAGAGTTACCGCCAGACTGTGGTTGGGAACCAGCTGCATAGGTACAACTGGCTGGACGTGATCCAGACATAGTTTATCACAAATAGGAGTCTCTGGCTCTGTGGGGGTTACCACAAGACTGTGGCTGCGAACTAGCTGCATGGGTACAACTGGCTGGACATGATCCAGGTGTGGCTCTCCAGAAATCGTATCTTCGTTGTGAGAAGATATTTTGGACACTTCATCCGGACCCAAGTTTGGAAGAGGTAATGGTATCTGTATCACCCCTGGAATAAATATTTCAGTGCAGACGTATATATATGGTAAATTGTAGGCAATATGTCTTAGGTATACCTAGTCCAATTCTCATGTACATGTATTCCAAATGCTTATGTTTAAAGTTAAAGATATTTAAGTGTTTAACGATTGGCATTGTACTAACAAAGTTATTCTCCCAAGCACATGAAGCAGATGGTAAACACAGAAGTTCGCAATCAAATACGTCGGGAATAGAACTACACGTGCTTAACAGAGTCATGGTATAATTTCCAATGTACTCCACCAACAATTTGGGAAATTTAAACTAGGACTGTGGGAATAGCTTGTTTCGTTTCATATTATCCAAAAAGTTTAACATTTACTCCAGAAAATAATGAAAACAAAACGCATTGTTGTTGTAGATAAAGCAACACAGAATCTCCGTGTGACCTTGTTGCAGTTCAAGCTTCCTATTTTAGGCCAGACTTTTTGAATTTTTAGGTTTACGACAATCTGTAACAAAGTCTTGATGTAGGAGGAGGGAATAAATTTAAAAATAAAATGACATTTTCCAGTTTTTACATGTTTTATAGAAAAAGTTCGCCATTTCGAACTTTTGGGAAAAATAAATCTCCCCATCGGAAATAAAAAATACATAATAGGTATTTTGATTTTATGTCGAGTCAATTTTTGTTGGGTAGGAGGGGACGTAACACGAAAAATAAAAAATGCTGACCTTAGTATTTCAACTATAGATATACTACGTTTCATTGTAATGCTGTCCAACTGCAGTCCAATACGACAGCGGGATTACCTACACATTTTATTTATTTCTGTACGGTGGTAATTGGCTGAAACGATTTAATGCGCTGATGACAAAAGGCGGTGTACTGGACACTATCCAATGAGATTTAGAGATGCAAGGAATAATCAAAGGTCGAAAAGTAAGTACATCTTAATCCATTTTTTGATGATTCACAATGGTTTTAAAACAGTTAAAGCAGATAATACATAAATGCGAACCCAATGCCAATGCCAATCCCAATGCCAAAATCCGCACAACAAAACCTTATCCCGGCTCATATTCATTCATATATGAGCAGAAACTACTAGTATATGGCCGTAATATTTTAGAAGATCCCTCCCCCAAAATGTCTGAACTAAACTGACCTGAGCTAAATTTGGAACGGTGTCCAAAAATACGACCAATAGAAAAGTGTGGCTGTCTAAAATGCCAAAGTTAACCCGTCGCCTGTCGCAGTCGTACAGCCAATGGCAAAGGGTTACTATACACCTATACCAGCCACCATGCTCACCTGGGATGGTTTTCGCAAGACCTTTACTGTCGGATATAGGCTCCTGATTCACCATAGTTATTGGGAGTATGAAAATAAATAGGAAATTTCATAATCAATGAAAGATGTGATTATAATGACAGCAGAAAATTCGTCTATACAGTGCTCTAAAACGTGATCCGTATTTTAACAAATACATATATATTTGCAATGTGCATGTAGAAGTGTGTATATGAGGTACGTACGCGTGAATAACAAAAAAAAGACTGTTATGGTGCAATCCTTCAGGTATGATTAATAGCTATGATCTACTGTAGTCGGCTCAACATGTGATAGGTGTGATTTGTAAGTATCGGTATGCATGTACCCACATAATCTCAGGATATTAAAGATTACATGTATAGCTTAAAACTCACACAAACTCACACAGTCGGCTTCCAACAAGTCTGTGACTTAAAACCCACACAGTAAGACTACATGGTTAAAAATCAGAATTTCTTTCCAACCAAGACTACATGGGTTAAAATTCACACAGTCCGCTTCCAGCCAAAACTATATGGGTTAAACCTCACACAGTCCGCTTCCAGCCAAAACTATATGGGTTAAACCTCACACAGTCCGCTTCCAACCAAGACTATATGGGTCAAAACGCACACAGTCCGCTTCCAACCAAGACTATATTGGTTAAAACTCGCACAGCCCGCTTCCAACCAAGACTAGATGGGTCAAAACGCACACAGCCCGCTTCCAACCAAGACTATATTGGTTAAAACTCGCACAGCCCGCTTCCAACTAAAACTATATGGGTTAAAATTCACACAGTCCGCTTCCAACCAAGACTGTATATGGGTTAAAACTCGCACAGCCCACTTCCAACCAAAATTATATGGGTTAAAACTCACACAGTCCGCTTCCAACCAAGACTGTATATGAGTTAAAACTCGCAGTCTGCTTCCAAACAAGACTATATGGGTTAAAACTCGCACAGTTCGCTTCCAACCAGTATTGTATGGATCAAATCTCACACAGTCTGCTTGCAACCAAGATAGCCTTAATAAACTCACACAGTCTGCTTGCAACCAAGATAGCCTTAATAATGCTGAGGGGTTCCCCTGGTATTCCAGTATATGTATACATGTCAAAAGTGTATGCCATTTACGTACCGGGTATTGCATCCATCAATCAAAAAATCCATCTTCCAAATCTGCAGATATGTGCATGTAAATTTACAGGAATGCCCTCGCTGCCCTCTTACCTCAGAGATTGTATGTGACTCGTCCGGCAACTGCAGCCCATGTATGACATCTCGGTGGAACTGCTGACATATGGAGTTTAATCTTTCGCTCCCCATACATCCTTCCACAAGTGGCCACGACAGGGCATCTTTCTGTGGTCCTAAAATCGTGAAAATGAGATATATTTGCATGTAGCTGTTTGAAATGCAGTTCTGTAAAACTCACAAATGCACAAAGTTAGTTTGTGACCTTGTTTAAAAGTTGGGGCAGATATCTACACGAAGTTCATTGCTGCTATTCTACTTGTATGCGTAAATTGCTATATATGGTGGTGATTATGTACATAAGTTATTTGAGGTACGTGAGGAATTTTCAACGTTCATATCCTGTACAGTTTAAAAGTGTTGCAGGCTCTTTGAATATAACGGGATCTCCTTTCAAACCGGGGGACAAAAACAATTACTGGTAATAACTTGGCATAATGTACATCTTGAAAGATTGTTTTTTTTTTCTATTTATTATGCTCACCATCCCTGTCATACGGGTCTCTTTCTTGGTCAATTTCATTCTTAATCGAGTTGCACTCTGTATCCTTCAGAAGAGTTTCTCGTCCTGTTTCACATTCGTTCAAAGTTGCCTCCTTCTTTACGTCTACGTGACAACTTTGCTCATCTTCAAGTGGCTGAAGCGTAGATAGCAAGATGTATACAGTGATGTTCATTAGAGTGGTTTGGAATCAATGGAAACTTAATCGGATGGCTCTGGGATTGCTTTAAAACGGCCATCAACGAGTCGTAATAACGGCAAGGATCAAAATGGAAATATGCTAGCACAGGTGTTCACCAGGGGCCGATATTGGGTCCATATTGATTTTCTCAATTTATGTTAATGGCATTGTCGGTGACCTTGAATGTCATCCATCCCTACATGCAGGCAATGTTAAGTTTTTTAAGATATTAAAGTCGCTCTGTAATATGCATGACTTTGTGATATTTCTGCTGTCAATGGACACTTTGATTGGATAGTTAGGTGGTCTGAGCAATGGCGGGTCAATTTTTCAGTGCATCGAATTAAATCAAACACATACAAATCAAAAGTAAACTTTTTCAATAGGTAGTCTATGTATACATAAACTTCATGAACTTAGACGCGCTGCAGCATGCCACACACTCTTTTCATATGATGCATTGAAGTTTTTTTTGTTTTAAATTTCAGGTCATATGATTTGTTACATGTACCAATAATCAACAGCAGGATATCAAGGATTGGTTTCTCTGAAGCCCAAAACTGATCGTAGGCAGGCAAAGACATAAAAGGTTGTCATAAAGATTAGCAAAATGTAAGTCCATCTATAGACTTCAGATTTTTGTAAAACGGCTCCTGAAAACAAGTACATGTATATCCATATTTTCACTGCTGTATAATATAACTTGCAAGAAAATAAAGTATCAAGGATACTGAGGGTATGTGGAAATAGATTATACAACTAATTCCCAATATAGTAGTCCCTCTCTAATAAGGCCACCCTATTTGCAAATTGTGGTCACATTAGAGGGGTGGCCTTTGGTGAGAGGGAGAAGTAAATATCTTAATAGTAGTATATGCATTTAGATTTATAGTATATATTAGACAGGGTGGCATCTGTTGAGAGTGGCCACTAGTAGACACTGCTTAACTTTATGCATGAAATATGTAGTCCTGGCATATGTAGTCTAACATCAACCACGGAACTGCTCAAAAAGTGTTCAGGTGGTCTTAATTGTGAGGCTTCTTAGCATTGAAACTGCAAGTTTAGTGCATCAGCTGGGGAGTGGTCTTTATTCCGAGGTAGTCTTAATTCTGAATTGGTCGTAAATGAGATTTCGCTGTGTAATTCATTTGGTTTGAATTGTGACTTACGGTCTTTCATCACTATTCAGTAAGGCCTTGAGGATGTGTCTGAAGGCTATATTGGCAGAAAATAGTTAAATTGCTTGCAAAATGCAAAATAACGCTTTTGTTAAAACATCCTTTCATAGAACATCCAGCTACATAATGCACATTCGTATGCTGAGAAAACGTGAAACGGCTTTATCATCTAGACGTACGTTTGCTTTTTCTTTTGTTTATGTGTGTAAGATCTACAAATGTCTTCAATCTAAAGAACTGATATTATATGCCATGTTCTCCAACAGTAGGTCAACAAGTAATTTGCGTATATATTTTCTAAAGGAACCAACTGAAAGTTTATATAAACCTACCTTTACTTTGGTATCACAAATATAATTCCGAATTTGATGATCCACTGCCTTTGGTAGACACGAATTTTCCTCCTCCTCCTTAACCCTTTGTACTTGATTGCTGTAGCAACCATTCACATCGTCATCAGCTTCTGCAGTCTGCGCCTGCAGCTTCTGTAGTCTTTTCTTTCTCTTTGGTGGCGCTAGTGCCTTTTTCTGATGCCGTTTCGTTAGCATGATATCGTTCTGCAACAAGAAATATCAAATCTAGAGATTACTAAAACAAGAAATTAAAAAGAAAACAGCTGGGTATATCTTCGCCTTTTTTTGCAGGTTGAGCCAAAAAAAAGTACAGAATGCACATGGATAGTTATGGTCTGGGAAAGCTCAATTTTACATTCAGGTGGTGTCAAAATCAAGGCTACTCCATGACAAAAGTGACTATAGATAGGCACAAATCTAACTTGCCCGTATCTGGGATGTCGTCAAGGTCATTCGAATAATGCGACCTGAATAGTGACGGTGCTGGTGACAACCGATGGCATTTGGTGTGTGTGTGTGGGGGGGGGGGGGTGAATCAGGCTGAAACTTTCGATCTCTCAAGGTCATATCACCGACAGCAAGATGGATTCGGTGAATGCATGTTGTCACAGAGATGAGCAAAATTGTAAGTCTATTTATAGACTTGAAATTTTTCTAAAAGGGTTCCTGAAAACATGTATGTCCAATTTCTACCTGCTACATATCAAGGACACAGTCGGTTGTACACAATATATTCCCAATTTACAAAAATATGCATAAATATACAGTACTGGCATACCTACAGTCTAACCTCAGAATATTGAGACTAACCAGGGAGCTACTAAAAATTGGTCTTAATTATCAAGCAATCTTAATTGTGCGACTTATTAACATCGAAATGCAGTATAGTGCAGCAGTTAGGAAGTTGTCTTTTTCTGAGGTAGTTTTAATTCTGAGGTGGCCGTAAAATGAGATTCTGCTGTATGATTCATTTGGTTTGATTTGCGATTATGGAATATCATGCCCTTGGGAATGTAGCTGATGTCTATATTGGCAGAATTTATGCAGTTACCTTCCAATTTATTTTCTTTGTTTAAAATATCCTTTTCCAGAACACCTAAGTACATAATGCACATGTATTTGCTGGGAAATATGAAACCGCTAGATGATCTAGACGTACGTTTGATTTTTATTTTGTTTCTGTGTGTAAGATCTACAAAATACCATATCTAAATAACTGACTTTATGTTCCATGATTTCCAACAAAAAAAGTCAACAAGTGATTTGCGTATATATTTTCCAAAATGACCAACTGAAAGTTTATATAAACCTGTCTTTACTTTAGTATGACAAATATAATTCTGAAGTTGATGATCTACTGTCTGTGTTACAAAATAAGTTTCTTTCAGCTTCCTTAACCTTTTGTGCTTGATAGTTGTAGCGAGCACTTACATCATCATCACTTTCGCAAATCAGGACCAGTGCAGCATTCTGCAGCTTCTGTCGTCTTGCCTTTCCATTTGGCGGCTCAAGTCCTTTTCTCCGACACCTTTGCGTTAGCATAATATTGTTCTGTAACAAGAAACATCAATCTAGAGATTTCTAAAGAAAGAGGGGTTTGACTGTTGAGCATGCGAAAAAAAAAAACGAATGAAAAGTTGGGCTTCCGAGATAGTGAGCCATGTTTACGCGGGGGTACCTTTTACATTTAGTTCTTTAAGGTCAATTCAGGCCATTAATTGTACTTGGGATTTAGAGCTAGAGCCGTTGTTACGGTACATGTCTTTCTTTTTGTGGAGACTGATTAAATAATCATTAGGCAAAAAACTGCTCTTATCTGGCAAGTTGCCAAACAGAATATCAAGGCCCATCTTCACCTTGCTATGATATAGGCTTTCATATATAGTGACTTAGTATGGTGACAACTTATTCATATTCAGTACCTTTTGCATATTTTATAGGGGTTACAGACTTGAACTTGTATTATCATGGGACTAAGGAAATCGCCAGACCTGATTAACCAGAGCTTCTTTCCCTTCAGTAGTCTTATCAGTCTTTGCTGCTGCTGCTCGTTGTGTTTGTTTCTCCTTTCTCCCCCGAGCGAGAGTAGCCAGAGACGTTCTTCGGGTATTTGGCTTAAATGTAAAAAGGAATAATAAATTCCAGTGCTACTTATTTATTTGTTTCTATTTTTTTATTTCGCGACATTGACCTTTGATGCCAATAGATATCAGTCGGAGCACTTGCAATTTTGAGAGTAATTAGCATATGATGTGCATGTTCCTCTTTTTGAAGGTTGATAAATAACAAGAGGTCCAGGGGCCTTGGCGCTCTGCTTGATCATTTGCAAGACATGAGAAAAAGTTAGGTTTAAATGCCTAATGGGCATGAAACTACTAGGTAAATAGCTTAGTCTGTAGCCACTCACATAATGCTGTCAAAATTCTGAAACGCACTGAATTACCTCAAACTAACCTTACACACACCATGAGATTGATCTTTCAAGGTCACTAAAGTCAAATATAATCGTACTATTGGACTCCCCATATATGATTCCAAAAGTACCGTGTACACTGGATATTCACCTGCGATGCCCAAACTTCACTCTGTTTCGCTCTATGACAAGCAGTTTTCGAGATACAGGCTTTTCGAAAATTGGAAATGCACCGAATGACCCCAGAATGACCTTAAGCACTTAAGTGTCAGAAATACCCTGTGTACACTGAATACTCAACCCCGAGGCCCAAATTTCAATCTGTTCCGCTCTACGAGCAGTCATTTTCGAGATACAGGCTTGTCGAAAATCAAATACTCACCCCCAAGGCCCAAATTTCACTCTGTTTCGCTCTGCGGT
>JAAUYG010287083.1_pt1 | contig 11667 bp, 3 predicted proteins | sample 7278091 | NCBI WGS metagenome assembly JAAUYG01 (sample SAMN14350201, study PRJNA611818) | marine sediment metagenome | isolation source: surface marine sediment (0.6m) | place: French Polynesia: Moorea | collected 2018-08 | reverse complement strand
TCCGCGTGTGTGTGCGAGAGATTCTCTGGTCTCACACAGACCCGGTGTCTGAGAGAGAGAGAGAGAGAGAGAGAGAGAGAGAGAGAGAGAGAGAGAGAGAGAGAGAGTCAGTGCGCAGATAGTATGCCATTGCTTGACACAGCATCTGTGCCCAAACAGTACACCATTCCTTTGAGAGAGAACGATGTTCACAATGATGTCGCTGGCTGCATGCGGCACATGGCCATAATGTAGGTGGGTATCACATGAGTAGTGTTGCTTCAGTATGAAGGTGCTGCACTGTTAACATAATGTATGCCCCATCAAAGATGCCTGTTACACCAAATATGCGTTTCTTTTCTTGCCGGATTTTAAATCAATTCTTGACATATGTTCTTGACATATTTGATATGTTCAGTGTCGGCAAATAAATCTCAGACACCCCACACCCGAAGGTGCAAATTAAATAAAGGCTTAGTTTATTGCAAGCCTTCTAAAATGTTTCCAAGAGACAAAAGTCAAAGGCACGCGTCGCAATATCTTCCTCGAAAAATCCAAATTTGGTAGCCCTGGAGTAAAGAAACATGTTACAGGATTTGGTGTCCAGCAAATGAGCCAAATACCTTAATGAGGCTGACAAGCCACATTATATGTACCTACAATATAGGGGTTTTTTTCTCGGTCAATATAATTTTAAATGTGTACCAGCTAATGTCAGACTAGTACAGCACACCTCATTGGTTGACAGTGGAAAACAACTGCATTGTGTAGATGTTCGTTCTGTGCATTTCCAATCAGTTAACGTCTAGTAAGTTACTTTGGTTCACGATATCGTTGCAGTTCGGTTTTTCGTCACATCGCGACTGCTGGATGACCAAAGCCAGGGATGAAATGCTGATCCAAGTCTTAAGTGGGCAGGAAGAAAGATGGTTCTCACACACAAATATCCTGATTCAAAGCCAGACATGAATAGTAGCCAAGGAAAACAGAAGTGTGACCCAACGCACTCGCTGATGCTGGTCTAAACTGAATTTTAGTCATCTTTAGCCCAGTGTTCGTGCTGTGGCGAACTAAAGTTAAGCCACTTAGCAGCGTTCCTCAAGGACGTTTGAAACCTTAACTATTTCGAATCTGAATTCGAGATACGAACTATTGTTTCATTAATTCAATAGGTTGAGTAAAGCAGAGTAACACGGTGTAGACCCGACAGATTCAAATACAAAATGTAATTAACACTTTAACGCTTTGTAGCATTGCCATAATTTTAATACAAGAGTAATATTTCCGAAAATGTAATAATACACTGACTAAAAGTTGCATATGGTAAACGTAAAACTAAATACATCAATAGCTAGCTATCAATAACCAACCCCCTTGGATGGCGTTATGATGAACATCCCGGCGCTTCCGAGTTCTCATTATTCTTGTGTTAAACACAGTTGCTTAATTACAAATACATATTTATTGCGCCAACTGATGCAATGGTTTGCAATATGTTATTTACTTACGATGAAATAACGGAATTAAGAAACAAGGAAGGGATGATAAATACAATTTATATGATCGATGTGCTGGGCGTTTACGTGCAGCAGCAGACCTGGGGTCAAGTACTTCACATGTGGGTACTTGTACATGTGTTTGGTACTTAAGTACTATTTTCCTAACATTTTTACTTGTACTTGGTCATATCACGTAGCAGAATACCCGTACATTTATTTGATATCAAAATACTTGAAGAAGCAAGTACTTTTGCAATTTCGTATCAAGTACTGTTGAAAATAAAGCACAATTATTGTCATATCAAGAAAACTATCCCTATTAAAATTTTACCAAAGAAAACCAATTCAGCAAATAATAATTAATATTAGCATCATTGGTGAACTAAAAGTCAACAGGATGCCAATTAAATTTCTTACAACCATATCCCAAAGCATTGGGATGTAGTTTACCTAACATAGAGAGTTAGGCTCAGCTGGTAACTTTCATATATACCAGCTTTTGTTTCAAAGACGTGACTCTTCAGTGCCAAACACCCAGATTTACACTGCAGCGGTAAGGGGATTCATATTGGAGGGTCTGGTGTCTGATGGTTCTTTGATTGGCGCTGTTCAGCAATATGGGCAGGGAACTACGTGTATTAATTTGACATCTAAGATGGTAGGCTACACACAAGACTTGTCAATTGCTGTTCCAATATCCATGCACTTTAGATAGCACATAAAAGTGTTGAATCCATCTGCTTTGCTTTTAATTACAAAATATCTGTACTTCTGTTTGACATATGTGCTGAGTACCTGCACTAGTACCTGGGGATTTATGAAAATACCTATACTTGATTGAAGTGCTATTATCAGTACTTGACCCCAGTTCTGGCATTTACACTGAATAACTTTCATAACATCTAACATCTAATTCTTTATAGGCATTCGTCAAAATACTATCAATAATACAAATATAAACTGTTTCGAATACTATAACACACGTCTGCAAGAAAACATCTTTCTAACTTGATATTCAGATGTAACATATCACTTCCATTTTGTCACTATATTATCTAGTCAATACCACACCCAATTCACTTGAAATAGTCCTCTTAAGATATATGCATGTTCTCGCAAGTGATTCTATGTAGAGTGTTTCCATTCACAAGTGATTCCATTCTTTATTTAACGTACAAATGTAATGGACCAGGTCCACACATAAAAATAAAACCTGAAAGGTAAACAAACGATAACCCAAGTGACAGACAGAATACATATTGTTTTAGGAAAATCGTAATGCACGGCTCCAACATATTCACGCAAGTATTGATATAGAATGCAGTTGTATGTATACGAGAGAAATAGGAGAGGCCCGAGGCTCTTACAATCTGCTTGACCTCTTGCCACCTGAAACCTAGAGAGGTTTATGACTAATGGCAATGTAGCTGGGGTAACTTATCTTCAAAGTTATTTTTTGTAAGTTGTTTAAATTTGGCAGATCACCAAAAAAGTACACAGGTTTGGAAAACTGAAAGATGAAAACTGCTGGATGATTAAGTCTTGAAACCTTTAAGATCGAAAATTTTGCAAAGTGCACGAAAAGACCACAAATTGAACTAAAAATCAGACATGAAAAGTACCCTACATATGCAGTTTCTGGGACGCACTACGAAAGTGCCACAAAACGTTTTACATTTGGCCAAACGCCAACAAAAGTAACGGCCTTTATTCCCCCATGGTAAGCAATGTCCCATAAAGTTTGGATCAGATCGGATGACAACTACAGGAGGAGTTAGCATTTTGAAATTTGCAGCCCCATATGGTCCTATGTTAAGAAACAGTTCAATGCGGCATTATTTTTTTATTTTTTGCAAGACTCGACAAAACATTTATAGTTTTATATAAAACAAAAGGGTTGGAAGTATAGTGGATAGCTTCCCATAAAATTTAGCCTGGATCTATGCAGCGGTTTCCGAGAGAGAAGGTTAACGGAGAAGGCGGACAGACGACGGGCGACCGTCCCACGACAGTCGCTACGCTGACAGTCAAGCAGAGCTAAAAAGCTGTAACAATTTACACATATTTAACTTTTAACTTAATATTTAACTTTTCTTTTTACAGCATAATATCTTAATATAGTTGTATCGCATGGTTAGCACATACCGCATGCTTGATTTAGATAGCAATCTACTGACTGATTTTACGCATAATGTAATCCAGAATTAATTAGTTTCGAGGAAAATGACATGTTTAAAATATCCCCGTATAGCACTATAATATGTACAATTTGGGGGAAACATGACAATATCGATTATTCCCGAAACCAGTTTTTAATATATCCACATTTGTTTATGCCTGTAGCTACATGTATGTATAAAAACTTTCTTTTCTCTATGTCGCTTAATAATTTATAGCTTTTTAATATCATGTACACTATAAGCCAACCAAGCCAAGCATCTGTACCACCTCAGTAAGTTTTGGCCTTATTGATGTGATTCTGTCTATTCCGTCCACTGAAAAGGCTGTTTAAATGTATAAATAATCCCACTTCTACAGAGGGTAAAAATGACTACACATTGGCGTTTATATGAATTTAGTGATGTCCCAGTCTACTCCGACAGTATCACTTGACCCACGTACGGACATTCCAAGTGATGAACAACGCAAAATCGGATGGACAACGAAAAGAGACTGACGTCACTGCGATGACATGACAATAATATCTCCATTTGTACAACCCACCCAGAGCTGTCCACCTACTACAGTACAGTCCACTGGCTCCCTGTCCTCAGATATCGGTATGGTGTGAGTGAAGTTACCACTGACGTCCAGCACATATACATTTGGGGAGTTATCGTCAGCGAGTAGGAAGCTGGAGTGATAATCAGTCGTTAGACCGTTTAAGGGTCTCATATGCCGAGGTTGAGGTAGCGGTTTACCTGGTGTGGGGACACTGCGCAAGTGTTAAACCAAAAGCAGTATACCCTTCTTTGTTTCCCTGTCAGCATCATACCCAACCAAAGCTGTGTCCCCGAGAATAGCTACGCTGTGTGGTGCATGAAGTCCTACCCCGGGGGGTACCTGCAGGGTACTTGTAACTTCGTCACGCTTCACATCTACCACACAGACAGTCTTAGTTGCATAGTCACAAACATACAGTCTGTCTGCGGAGACAATGGCAACACTCTTAGCATTCCCGACACACTTCAGCCTGGTGACTAGAACCAGTTTGCTGCAGTCATAACGGATCACCCATATACCCCATTTGCCAGCCGGGATATACACCCAGCCATTACTATGGTCCACACGGGGCTCCCAGCCACCAGACCAGCCATCCCCTTTCAGCTCTAGTGTGTCATGTAGTGTGACATTGCCGTGGTCGGTTACGCTGTATACCACCAGCCGCGTGCCTATGTACATAGTGGCTTTCCGCGACCATTTCTCTGTTATGTAAAGTTTTTCCTTGAAGAAACACATTCCCGTTATTTCCGTCCGTCTATGGTTCCTGTGTTCCTGGATTATTTTCAGACGGCTGTAGTCGATCGGATTCTGCAACATACGGGCAAGGGCATTTGTCAATTTGAAGCCGGAAACACCGTTTCCAGCTCAAATACACTTTTTGGAGTGATAAGCTCCTTTCACTCGATTCTACCAGAAAGTGTATTTCAGTTGGGAACGTCGGTCTATGGCTGGCATTGTAGAATACCTCGCCTATTAGCATAATTAACAGAGTGAAAGCCAACATGAATGAGCAAAAATATCTGTACTGCACAACACGCACAGCGTCACCGTACATCCAGTCTTCTCGAGTATTTCTAGTCTGATAGTAGTTGTATGTGCTATCATAATCAGCCTATTTGACATTGCCGCTACTTCACCATGCTACCACTATTACGTAACAATCAAGTAATTTATAAACTTACATAGATATACAAAATACTGCTTTCGAATTATTTTAGTTACACGTATTTTTATAGTTGAACAAGTACACCTTAATTATCCCATTTTCCTTCTAACACTCCCTCTTTTGAATTATTGTTTGTCAAATCGTAGACACCACATCATATTTAAGTAGTGGGGCGATATGTTATGGATGGATGACGGGCGGGGCTCGATAAAACTGCTATAAAAAGACATCTATACAACTGCACCTGATACAGCATCATAATGAAACATGATGTTATTAGTTTCTGTGTTAGAAACATATATCAATATGGAAGACGCATTTTATATTAATTTGTGTTTAATTACAGAACAACTGTTTACTTTAGTTCCAAATGCCCTCCTCAGCTGGACCAGATCTTGCTCTCTTCCCGTGATGTCCCATGGTACCAAGAACTCCAGTCTGGATATAGCCCGCGTAGCAATGCACAGTCGGTATTTCAGGGATCCAATATAGCCAGTTCCCCAGGATTCTGGTACAATGAAGAGGATCACCGGTGATTCCAGTCCTTCAAAGTTTTCCAATGTATCCACTACTAGGTGTTCCACGGGAAACGTAGTAGCATCCTATGTGGGCAGTCTGGCCGAATACAATACAGACAAGACCAAAATTTTGTCCTCAACCGTCCCAGTCAAGATTGCGATATGCCTTTCATGATACGCTGGCAGTTTCAGTATTTCCTTCAGCTGTGTCAGAAGAGTGTCAGGTGAACTTCTGCGCTCTTCTTCATCCAAAACACCTTCCATAAATCCATCGTATTCATCATCAGTATCCACATCGGAATCTAAGTTACGACCTTTGTCATTGTGTTGGGAAATAGTGGGCCCGGCATTTGTTTCAGGTTCTTTCTGAAACTGGACCTTCACAGAAGATGGCGATAAAGACTGAATGACTTTGAGGTACACGTTGTCATTTGGTAGGTTTCTAATCCCTTGGATTTCTTCTAAATCTTCGTCACCAATGTTCCCATTAATGAACTGGCAAACGCGGTGACTGTTCCGCAACACCTTCCCAAGAGATTCCATTCTGATCTCATATCGAAGGAAAGTATACTTTTTTGCCATGGTTCGGATTTCTTTTGTGAAGTTGATGGGGATGCATCCTCTGTAATCCTGCATGTCTAGATCCAGGAAGATATACAGACGTGACTTTGGGCTCCGGAGGGAGGCAAGCAGGGAATCGTACATTTGCCGGCAGTTTGGTTCCCCTGACAGTGGTAGAGCGTGAGCGTCATCGATAAAAATATCTGTATACTCACTGAAGTACTTTTCTGTCAGGTGTTCTTTCGCTTCTCCGTCGATCGTTTCTATTTCGGCACAAATACCCATCATCTGACACTGGTACTGTACAAAAGCCGCCAGTCCTTTACCCCGGCATAGGTAAAGGATTCTCGATCCCTCCCCATGATGTTTAATTCTGCGCATTGTCTCCAAAATCAAGATGCTTTTCCCACTGCCAGCTTTGCCTTCCACCACATTGACCTTTAACCACTTACCCCATAGCACCCCAGCCTGGCAGGAAGTGAGGTGCCTGACCAATATGTCCCCAAAACGGTCCTTGATTGGCTCACAACGCAAGAAGATACTGGCCAGGACATAGCGTACACTGTTCAGAGTACCTTGTGTAGGCTGCATGTATTCCTTTGGGTAGGGCATCTTCTCTTCTAGGTCTTCCAGCCCCTTCCCGATGTAAAACAGGTGCCGCTGAAAGGACAGGTTTGAGGTTCTGTCGCACAATTCCCTGTAAGTTAGCATGCATTCTCTTTTCAGAAACGTCGCCAGGGCTACGCTGTAGTGATTTGCTTCAGTTTGGTCGCAGTCATTCCCCACAACGCTGATGATTGATGGACGTTGTTTTCCCATCAAAATAATAATGTCACACATATGGTGCCTGGGTCGATCTACTGTCATTGAATTGCAGGAACTTAACTCATCTCTGATCACACACCCGACTCCATTACAGCCCTGGTACTTCTCTTCAATTCGCCTTAAGACCGATCCGAGGTAACCATCATGGCTGATCCTCTCGACTTCTGTGGGTAAAAAGAAGTGAAACGTTGCTGTCATGTCAATTTTTTCATCTGCCAGGTCTCTTGCACAGCACTTGTCAAAGCGTAACAGTTCACCTGAACCTACATCGGTGGTAGAAAGGCACAATGGGGATACCAAAGATGCTGCAGGGTTCTGCTCGTGTGTGACATCAAAGGTAGTCGGCTCCGACAGCCCGTCTGGATTTTCCACCTTTTCCAATAGAAAGTGTTCCTCGAGGGGAATATCTTTCTTTGCTGGTTCTGACTTATATCCTCGGAGCATTTTGACCTTCCATTCCTCAATATCTTCCAGGGCAACAACGTTTCCAAACTCATCTACCTCAAAGCAGAGGGGTATAGCGATGAAATATCCAGTGGGAAACTTGTCTACGCATATCTCTATCACAGCTATTTCCTCCCTACTACCAGTTACTGGGTGGGTGAAGTATTCCCAGTCAATACTGCTTCTGACTGTAGCAATGTCAGTCTTGCTGTATCCTTTTACGATTGGGCTGTCGGTGTCTGTAATACCCAGGAAGATGCTGCCTCCGTCACCGTTTGCAACACCTGAGAAGAGTTTCCAGAGATCTAGCTTTACTGAATTGGTACACAGGACTTCATTCAAGGTACGACCGTGTAGCTTGTAGTGCCTGAACCAACATTTTTTGTCTCGAGCAGTCGGGAACGGCCTGTGCATTGTCAGGATGGTTGTATCTTCCAATGCTGACTGCAGCACATGATTGTCGTCTGCATGGTGTTCACACTTCTTTTCACCATCGCACAAACACTTGCTCAGCCTGCTACAAAGTTCATGGAACTCAGAGATGGGCTGAATATCACCATCGCCAATTGTAAAAGCGTTGGAGCAAAGAGTTACAAGATGTTCACATTTGTTCACAAAGAAAAATATTTCATTCGACTCCGTGGAGAACTTTGGTTTCACATATGTTTCGAACAGCGATTTTGAAATCCAGTTGAGTTGTTCTGTGAGGCTTCGGGAGAGGCTGTTTTGAAATGCATCCAGATCCACCTGAGTCTGAAGTCTGGCACCCTCTATCTCAACCACAACCACTCCACCGCTGGTGTTCATCAGGGCTGAGATAACAGCAGCTATTTCTCCGGTAGCTGTCATTGTGTAAGATCCATGTTGTGACAGCACAACACGGATTCTGTAGCAGTAGTCACCTAGACCTGGATCAAGGCATCTTTCTGGCATGTTCAGCGGCCGAAGTTCTATCTGAAAGTATTATTGTTGCTACTACTGCTACAGTTCTGTTATTATTATTATTATTATTATTATTATTATTATTATTATTATTATTATTATTATTATTATTATTATTATTACTCGACTGACACTTAAATACATAGCAGCATCAAGTTTAATTGTTTTTTATTTATATTTCATTCATGCTTTTATCAAGCATGTCATGATTTAAATAGACTTATGTCACTTGTAAATTTAATGTAGTGCTATTGTACAGATGTCACTTGTTTATTAGTAACCAATACAGAGCTAGTACTAGCGTATATTAATTGCGTACCTTTCCTAGACCATCGTCTAAGATTCTTTTGCACTGTTCTCGTAGATCGTGAATCACATCTTGCTGGATGCAAGACAAAGATGCTGTGATGGAGAACTTCTGGAGCTGTACCCCCTCTATCAGAGCGTGTGGTACGTGCACTGTGTCAACATCTGCCAGTTCTTCAAACACCGCTCTGATCAGCCGATCTCTGTGTGTCTGGCTGCGCTTGGAGAAGGCGCCTCTGATTCCTAGGGCTTTCTTCAGGATGATGTGTTTGATCGCTGCTGTGTTAATAGAAGCATCCGACTTCAGTACCTCTTTGAACTGCATTCTTTCCTTTGACAACAACCAGATATGTTCGTAAGGCAAGGCTGCGTTCAATCGTTCTTTCTTTTCATCATCTGATTCTCTATGGCTCTTTAAATAAGCAAGAACCGCATCTCGGCGACTGTTCGCAGACAACATAGAGTTCAAGCCTTCTTCGTCATGGAGGACCCCATGTGATTCATACCACCCGTGCTGTTTTGAAGAAATTGCCTTGCAAACCGCGAGGCCCTGTTTCACGGAGCATTCAGGGTCCAACGCCCGCAAGAATTCAGCCTCTAACAGGGCTGTAGTTGGCATCCAGGTGTTATCTACCAAGTTACCGATCAGGTGGAGATCCGCCCACACCGCCGTTCTTTCTAACTCACTTTGGATACGTGCAACTACACCTGCCAGGAACCGGCAGTGTTTTTTCAGTTGAACGGGGAAATCTTCTCTGTTCTGCAGTTTTGCACTTAATGGAAACACAATGGACACATCTAAGGAGATGTGATCCTCAGTGTTGTAACCAAACATGGCTGTAACTGCCGGACCATTACAGCGAACACCGCTGAACTCTGGAGAACAATATCCACCGTGTGACCAGCCAACTGGTAGAGTCATTTCGGACAGGGTCTCTTTCATGGCTTTGAGCAGTGTTTCGTTTAGATCTCTCGGATGAATGCGTTTACCTTTCACGGATATTGTGAAGTGATTTTCGCCTGTAACTGCTTCTTCCACTTGGACGTCGGTCTCGCGAACCACAAACAGACAGTCTGTCTCATTGAGACTTCCTGTTTTACTGCCATCATAGAAGGAACCGATCTGGGCTCGGTTTCCTTTGTATGGAAATCGTTTCTGAATCCCAGCATGGAGAGTTTCTCCAATCTGGTGTAGCGCCTGTACCACGTCACTGCCCTGGGAATACTGAGCCAGATGTTGCTCCATGTCTCTGATATCCATATCTTGGTTGACAAATTCACAGAAGGCTTGTTCATCATAGAGATGACGGAGGTGGGTGGGGGCAGGTGTTGTAGACACCAGCTTGGTGTCCTGGAGAGCCTTACAGTACTCCTCCATACTGGATTATAGGTCTGTAATTGAGGGAGAAAGAGTCATCGTTTTAACAAATTTCACATAAGTTCGGCACGTATTAACAATGCGAAGTAATGTCCAATAAGTCTGGCAGTCTGGAAGCGATTATTTATTCTTCTGCAGAGAGAGTTACAGTAATTTAGAGAATTTGATTTCACTTTTAGTGACACTAATCGGTTTTCCATTTTTAGCAAATTTGATCACATCCTAGGTAAAAATTAATCCCTATACAATGTGCTATAATAAAATCGAGACGGGAAATTCTCTACAAGTTTTACATGAAGTATGGAGAGGTGATGGGAACACATTCATGTTTTCCATTCCAAGTAAGTATCCAGGAGAAGTTATCACAAGATTACAATAATTCAAGAAATTATGTGAGTAAAGCAGTAACCGAGAGGAGGAACGTCAAAACACAGTAATCTCACGATTACATTAGTCAAAACTACAGTAATCTCACGCTTACACTAATCAAAGTTACGGTAATATCACGCTCTTACATTAATCAAAACTACAGTAATCTCATGTTCATACTAATCAATTTATAGTAATCTCACACTTACACTAATCCATGGCTGATCCAAAGTTATCCGTAGAATAACGTTATAACATTATGAATAACCGCTTAGCATTATGGACCAGTTTATGCTACGTGCGCTCTTGTAATTACACGCTCATATTGCTCCCAGCACACAAAAGTGTAATTCACAAAGTTCATTGTTTGGTTCTGCTTGACTGTAGATTTACTAACCGCAGATTGAGCTATCTCAGATCATGGAACCACATCCTGGTGTGCACGCCAATAAAGATGTACAGTGACTGCATAACATGTATAGACAGTATCCAAATGTGCATAGCTGCTGAACCTGCTCGGGTGTTTATACTAGTACGATGCTTCTGTACCACTGATGTGGCGCAGTTGCTGACCATATCGGCAGCATCCTACTTGACACGAGCACCGTCATCTACAATGACTCAGGCAGTCTGTTAACGAGGGACATAATAGTGTCCGGGTGACACGTTATTCCACTGAAGCCAGCACAAATCGTTCTCCCTGCCCATAGAACTACAAATCTGCTGATGCTGTACTGTATATTTATTTGGAATTGAATAACATTACCTGTTACAGTCGCGTTTTGCTCTTTATATCATATAGATGCCAGGCAGAGACTCGGGCACGATTAAATTTTCCTGTTTTCGAGACAGACAGACAGACAGACAGAATATTTTTATTATAGTGACTTGCCTTGCATTTCACATAACGTCATACAATAAAACCTGTTTGTACATCGCCCAGCCCTTCCGGGCTTA
>JAAUYG010037616.1_pt1 | contig 11668 bp, 4 predicted proteins | sample 7278091 | NCBI WGS metagenome assembly JAAUYG01 (sample SAMN14350201, study PRJNA611818) | marine sediment metagenome | isolation source: surface marine sediment (0.6m) | place: French Polynesia: Moorea | collected 2018-08 | reverse complement strand
TTCTAGAGTACTGTTTTTGTAGCAATGTTTTGTATATCACATTGAACATGTCACTTTAATAAACAAATACTACTACTACTACTACTACTACTACTACTACTACTACTACTACTATACACATCTTTGTGACCACATTCCGTCAGAGGCCGCCAACTCAACGCCATAACATAGTAGGCTGCCAAGCCCACCGGCCACTGTGCCTGCCCAATGATTACACGTCAGGATGACGGATTCGTCCGCGGCTTGTCTACCGCATGCACCGACTGAGAGGCAATTAAACTTCTACTACGCAACTAAATTGAACTTAATTGTCCCCAACGATCACCTGTCTTTAGAGACCATAGTTTTATGGCCAATGGAGCAGTTTTTCAAAACATTTTTTTACTGTATAAAATTGTTGTCTGCTGGAAATGAAGTTACCACTTTCTTGTTGTTCTGACTGCGACAGGAGAAAACATTTTTCGCACTGAACATGTACGAACTTGCAAGCTTGCGTTTGCTAGCTTTTGCTACAGTACTTCAATCCAGGTTCGGAAAAGATTTTCTGTTACATTTCAACAGCAAAGGAAACTGTTTACTGCTCATATTTGATTCCATCCCCGGCTTTCTTACGTACCTTGGAATTTCTGTCATCCAACTTTTATTAAAGCCCGCTCCATCAAGGACTGAATGAAAACGGGAAAGCCTCCTTAAGCGTCTAAATCATACAAGATAACATTATGACTGTTGACTACCACTTCAGTTTAATCAAGGACCCTATATCTTATAGGGTCCTTGGTTTAATACATTTCTAGCTATTTCTTGCCGTGATTTCTTGTCAACCATACAATGGAGTCCCCGGAAGAGAGTTCATATTATTGATATATAACACGCCGATGCACAAACAAAAGAAATGTCTGATTGCATGTTCATCTTTTTATTAAAATAAGATCTAGGCTTACCTTAAATTACAACATCACGTCAATCTGTAAGTAGGATTAATGTTTGGTGTCGTCGTATATAGTATTTTGCCTTATTTTACATATTAGCTTATATTTATTAGGGAAGCGCAAAATTCTAACACGTTACCTAATTGGTTACCTAATCTCAGCCTCTGTAACTTAGTGATCCGCCTGTGTCACCGCGCTGCCCCTTTCTTAACACATAAAAATATAAATAAATAAATAAATAAATAAATAAATAAATAAATAAATAAATAACCCCTTTCTTAAAAATGAATACATGTAATACATAAATATATAAATAAACAGACAAATAAATAAATAAATCACTTAGGCGGCATGCAGTTGCTTCCACAGGCCCCTTTTACTGTCCATTCAGTCCGACAAGACTTGGCCGGCCAAGCTACTCCATTTACTGTTGTTGTGTGCCGACGTCCCCGTCCGGCTTTAATAGTATCGGACTAACTGGTAGCTACTGGTATATGGAGATCTTTATAACATAGCTCCTCAGCGACCCATTAGGGAGAATATATTGAAGATATGTAAGACCAGAGTTCCTGGCCCCACTTTTCTACCGCCTGGGTGGCCATTGCCACCCACATGTTTACAACAAGGTGATATAATAATGCTTCGACGACCAAGATCCAGGCCAGCTGTTGGGAATTCGATATGGGCAGAGTGATTACGAAATCCAATGCAGATGCCAAAAAGGTTGTTTTCGTTTCTCGTTAATTGGTTAATTGCTTTCCCAGACAAATGGGGGTCCTAATTAAATGCTTTACTTTGTTCGAGTCAAAAGGATATGCTGGGGCAAATACTAATGTAACGTAAAAAATATGAAGTTCAACACAAAAGTAATGCAGTGGAACAGCGGATAGCGGCCATGTCATTTATCGGGTCATGTTAGGAAAGACCGAAATGAAAAACACCATATACAAAATAGGCAGAGGGTCTCACTTATCGGGTCACTTTGTTATTCAGTGTAAAAGTCAGCTTCAGGTACAAAATTATATATCCTCAGTGTTAAGGTCACCAATGCCTTTGATAACGGCCATCTGCATCAGCTGATATTGGTGTGAACACTAGAGAATATATATATCCAACTTTCGATTTTGACTTGTAGTAAAAGATTGTTCTGTTATATTTAAACTTTTTAATTTAGTTCAAATTAAGTATAACTTTCTGTCACCTGTAGACATACGGTGCATCTATATCGATTTCTAAACTATTTTTAGCTCAGTCTGCTACCAGCTAGATCATGGTATGGTGTGGGCTTGCTCCGGCGTCCGTCCGTCCGTCCGTCAAGTTGATTATGTTTGAAACTATTGTGCCTATTTGCTTCTGAGTTTACGCGTGGGTTGTTCTAGTCAATATGCCCAGGTGATTTTCGCGAATTTTTTTTCATTTTTTTTACGCAACTTTTTAATTTTCGTTAACATGGGACCCTATGGAAGTGAAAAATGTAAAACGCTACTCCTACAGTTTTAAACTCATTGCAACAAGACTCTTGCTACAGACTCCTGATGGTGATCCCCATAAAAAAATTCTTTTTGGAATTTTGAATTTTGAGTCCGTTACGAGTTATCAATGATTAAATTTTTACATTGTAACCAATGCAGAATTCAAAAATCTCAATTTGCTCGAAAACGGCTCATCGTAGAGCGAAACGGACAAACAATTTGGGCCTCGGAGATGTATGTAGTATCAATATATGTACCTTTGACCTTGAACATGTCAAGGTCATTTTGGGGTAATTCGGTGCACTTTTCCCAAAATTGGGCCGTAACTGAAAAACAGGTCACCGTAGAGCGAAACTGATGAAAAGTTGGGCCTCGGGCGTGTATGTAGCATGCATGTTGGTATTTTTAACCTTGAACATATCAACGTCATTTGGGGTCATTCGATGCACTTTTCAGAAAATTGGACAGTAGCCCAAAAAAACATGGGTCTCGGGGTGTATGTAGCATGCATGTTGGCATTGTGACTCTGAACATGTCAAGGTCATCTGGCGTCATTGGGTGCACTTTTTCGAAAATTGGACAGTAACTCAAAAACGGCTCATCGTAGAGCGAAACGGACTTGGGGGGTGTATGTACCATGCATGTTGGTATTGTGGACCTTGTCAAGGTCATTTGGGGTCATTTCGTGCACTTTCCCGAAAATTGGGCCGCAACTCAAACATTGCTCATCGTAGAGCGAAACGGACGAAAATATGGGCCTCGGAGGTGTATGTAACATGCATCAACATGTATCTTGTATTTTTGACCTTGGGCATGTCATAGTCATTTGGGGTCATTCATTTGTTCGGTGCACTTTTCCGAAAAAAAGAGGCGTAACTTGAAAACGGCTCATCGTAGAGTGAAACGGACGAATCAGTGGCATGTATGAAATAGTTATTTGTGTACAGTGAATTAGTGATTGTGTATCTGTGTATGGAATTGAAACCATAATGTCCAAGTTATCCTGTGCACAAAGACCACCCGTAGGTGATACTAGCCGATCACCAAGGGCCCTGGGCCTCTTGTTTATATTAATCAGTCATCATCGCAAACCACAGCATCTCACCTGGATCACAGCAATTTTGGGTTATGCAATGTTGTAGCTACCGGTAATGCCGATACATGGTGATGTCACGTCAGAATGGTTAACGAGCAAGCATGTAAGACCTTTGGGCTCTTGCAGGTTATTCTCCACACTGTAAAAATGTAAAGCAATATAAATGTTTCAAATGTGTATCGATGTGCCTTTTAAAGTGCCGTCGCTGCCGCTGCTGCCCCCACTCCTCCTCCTCCCCCTCATCCTCTTCCTCCTTCTCTTCCTCTTCCTCCTCCTCCTCCTCCTACTACTACTTCTACTACTACTACTGCTACTACTACTACTACTACTACTACTACTACTACTACTACTACTACTACCACCACCACCACCACTGCTGGTGCTACTAGCATTAAAACAAGTGGACAACGGTCATCAGCAGTCGCCAATGTAATATTTTCCTCTGGGTATTATATTAAAAAATCATATATTATATCTAAACATAATCTTATTTGCACCTACATTCGTATGTGCCTGACGCTTGCAATTGCGTATTAGACACGCCCAAAACGCTGATAGACTGCCGGAAACTCACACTGTTCATAAGCCTAAGCCTGTCAAGCGGAGAACATATTATCGTTTATGGCATCACGTTTCATTGTAGAAAATATATTTTATATTAAACGTAGAGCGTTATTAATATAAGATGAATGAAGCAAAATTAATATGTTGTTCTCCATTGCAATATATCAATGCAACAAACGTTATTACCCCTATAGTTACGTAGTAGTCGCAGACTGCCCAATGGCGCATGTTTTGACGATGGACATTTTATTTTTTCTTTATCCAATTTCAATCGCTTTTATAAAAGTTTTACTTATAAAAATGATATTCACTGGAAACGAACTATTCAGAACTCGGAGAGCTGTGTACCCTTCGGTTTTGCTTATTTAGGAAGTTTAATTTTAACCTAGTGTTTAGCAGGATTGTGGATTTAGCAGCATTTTTATATGCATAGACTATGTATAAATATTTTTTAAATATTTTAGATAAGGTAGTGTAAATAAATTACTCTCCGAATCGTTGACAGACATTGTTCTAAATATTTAGGTACTGTATCTCTTTCGCCTGCATAGATCATCTCCCTTTGTTCAGATGTCGAACGGAAAACATTCTTATTCTCGGCTATGCTACATGTATCTATAAAGTACCTTCTATAACAAAATGTCAAGATAAAGCAAAACCGATTATTACAATTAGAGCAATTTATGTTTTCCTCAAATTCCTTTTTTAACATTCCTAGTGGCAATTTTCGCTTTGCCTTATATTTGTGGGAAAATATATTGGTTATTCATTTCCAAAAGCATTTAAAATCGCGCTTTTAAATTTTTGTTGACATTTTACTTTTCACATGCGACCAGCATGTTTTATTTCTGTACCAAACAGGCTTACGGGGATAATTTATTTAAAAAGAATCTCAAAATATTTTTATCTCTTCTCATGACAGGGTCGGGAAATATGTAAAATGCCTCTTGTTCAAGGAAACCATTTTTACTGCAGTTCCTACTTGTTCCTATGTGGTTTGTATATATGTGACAGACGCATAATGTAGTGCAAATACACATAGCAAACGTACACATAGCTCAAACGTACCGTTGGAGATGGCTACACCAACCTTGACTCACCCAAGGCATTGGGCTTTTTCATTTTTATTTCGCGAAGTTAATATTACATATAGCTACTTATGCCGTGCCAGGATTAATTTTGCATGGAAAAAATAAAATTAATTTTTGACCTTTGATTTTTCAGTTCTTAATTCATGCAAGCCCAGCATACCAATACTTTGAGCATGTCCACTATATGCAATTTACGTTTTTTATTTATTGCGCAATATTTAAGCACAATTTTGCATGTTTAATTTGTATGTTGTATGTGTAAGTACATGTGTACAATTTATTTTTTTTTTGTTAAAGAAATAAATCGGGCGATATTGCATTTACAATGAGCTCTGTTTTCTCCAAATACACCACACAGGTGTGAGGGTAGGAAAGTAAGATATATATAAAGAATGCTAAAGTCATTTTGATGCGGACGTTCAGGAAAACTTGGCATTGAAAACAAAATACGTTTCACCTATTTATTTTTAAGAAATGTTTTACATAAATCTTCCGTTGCGGTATTTATTGGATTGAGGGAACAGACAAAAACTCTGCTCTGCTTACTCACTCGTCACCAATGTGAGGAATAACGTACAGAGTACTTTTAGTAGCAGACGTAAGTCGTTACACCTTAAAATGTTTTTATCTCTTATTTACACTCCAACGCTAACGTATACGATTGTATACCCATGTCCATGGGAGCAATTTAGTTGCCTATTAGTTTTTACGCTAAACACTTTCGAGTAACTCTCAGTGCAGTGTTCACGTGGCATAATATAATTTCGTTAGACATGTCGTACTTTTTGTTTTAATCACAAAGTGAAATCGATCAATCACAGTTGATGTGCAGGACCATTGGAAACCTATGTAGTTTTATTTCTTGTGTTTGAAAAATAAAAACAAGTTGCAGTGAATTAAATACTCCTAAATACTCCCAATCTTAGATCAGTCCTAGATTAGCGCAACTGTATATAAAATACATGGCTACGTATAAAATAACTTTAATACATTATTTTACAGCATGCTCACTTTATTGTGATCGCAGCGCTCTGGTTTCGTTACAAGACGAAATGCTGTTTAGTGCATAGTGTACATGAATTTCCTCTGTTATACAGGTACTGTGGCCAGGACGTCTGTGGGAGGTAGACGTAATCTTCCATAAAACGCGTTCCCTCGAACACCGTCGAGTGAAATAAGCAGCCAGTAACGTGAACATTTTGGTGGAGTTATCCAACATACCTCTTATCTATTTTTTACTTTTATTTTTGTTTTCCAAAGTTTTGATGTTTTTTTTCGGATTCGTTAACATTGGAACACATTCCAAAACACTACCCCCGCCTCCATACACAGAGGTCTTAAACCAGTGCAATGAAACTCTCGTGGAATGTTGCCTATGGACACCTTCAGAATCGTCACTGGTGAGATGTTTGAAATTTTGGCTCTTGCAAAATTATTGCAAACTTGGGGCCACATAATTATGGGGAAAATTAAATTTTGCTTTGACTTTGTAGTGTTCAAGATCATTTTCAGGTCATTCCGTTCCCCTGTCTTGAAATGGCCTTAACTCGAAAATGGCACGTCGTAGAGCAAAATGCAGTAAGACTTAGGACTTCGGGACCCTAGTAACATATATGAGATACCTTTAACCTGTTACTGTTCATGATCATTACGGTGCAGTTGTCCGAATATTGCCTTTAAGCGCAAAAAAGGCTGGTCGTAGAAATGGCCTGAAATTTGGGAATAATTATGGAACACCAGTAGCATGGGGTACCTTTGACCTTGTAGTGCTGGAGGTCATGTTGGGGTCATCAGTGCACTTGTCGCAAAATGGCCTGTATCTCGAAACCTGCTGGTCATAGAATGAAGCATATTGAAATTTAGCAATCGGTGACATCAGTGAAACATCGGGGCTATACCTTTGACATTGCAGTGATCAATATCAATTTGTCTCAGAATTGGTATTGTGGGACAAATTTGTCTCTGAGACTCAGATGGGCATGAAGGGTTCGACAGGGTGGGTAAATTCATTGAAAACTACCACCTAGGACTTACATCTCCACAACGTTCTCCGACCCTCCTTTAGTTTTGCAAACTGAAACTGGAGACAGAATTTCCTCGCTACAGTTTCGTAATCCCCCGATACAGTAATATACAAGTTTTGACCTATTAAAAAGCGATAACAGACTCACACCTATAACACTTCCCCTCTTAAAGAAAGACATTATGACAGAAACATTTTCTTACTACATCAAAACCACATGCAATACTTTCCAACTGAGTCTGTAAAGCTCCACAGTGTACTACTATAAAATACATATGATTATAACACATTATAATACATTTATAGTACTTAATGCAAGTCAACAATACCATAACATTATCACACCATTATATAGATATCAATAATAAACCGTGGTTCACATTTGTACACAACAGTTCACATTGGTCTCGTACACCAAGTTCAACACTATGTAATACACAATACCATGAACATTAGTTAACAGCGAGACAACTGGTTAGGTGTCGATTCTTATGTTTGATTTTGGACAGGAAGGTGATGGGATTTTGATCAAGGTCAGTGTTTCCATTTCCACAGTAGGATACTGTTTCTGGTATTTGTTTAGTTTCTTTGAATAGAAATTCAGTCGATGATCAACCCATTCTTCATCCTACTGTACCAATACACCACTAATATCAGTATCCCTGACATCAATCACCAGCATGAAAGGTTTGTCAAAGGCAGGTGCCATAACACTGGTGCATGTGTTAATGCAGCTTTAACTTGGTCGATTTTGCTAAGACAACTCAAACGTTGCCATTTTACTCAACAAGTTAGGCACAGACTTTCTGTAATATCCTGACATACCACAATGAATCACATAAGCTCTTTCTTAGTAGTAGGGCTGGGTATTCAAGTATACACTTGACCTTGGCATCTCCAGGCCTGGCGTGACCTTGCCCTACAATATGTCCCTACAAACAGACCTTGCCCCAAACACTTTTACAAAATCAAACTTTGTCACATACTTGACTTTGCCAATCTTGTCAAAACAATCATCAATTCTTGGTATCAGATAGGAGTGTATGAGTCAGTTGTAGTTACTGAGTTAATACAGAGCCTTTGTCTAGCATCACATTTAAGAAACCAAGACACCTTTTGAACCCCACTCACTTTGACTCAGTACAATATTCTGTTCTAACACCCTTGATTTATTTACCTAATATGTTCAACTTGTGTGTGCTTAAACTGTAAGGTTGTTGTTTATTAACCTAGCCTATCCCACATCTACATCGCGACATGTCACATCAGTTCTGTCGGGCTCATCACCAAACAGGTATGCATATTAATAATACATATTATTCCGTAATGCAATCAGTTCACTCTGCTGACTCTTTCAAGGTGTGACCCCTTCCATTCAATATTACTCAATATGTCAGCATTCTCCTGCCTGATATCACAATTCACAACCACCACTGTCAATCACAAACTTCATCAATAGGGTCTTCACACTTATCAGGTGTATCATCAGTGACAATGTCTTGACTTAATAGAGATTTTGGGATAAGCCTTCAACGTTTTGTGATAAGCCTACAGCGTGTCCACATGACATATTCTCTTTCTTTTCTCCTATCTGGTGTACATACACATCACTGACGTTCTTGTCAATAGCGTAAGGACGACAGAACTTAGCCGTCAGTGGCTCACCAGGCACATGTATATGTAGCGACACTGACACTCTGTCACCTTCATTGAACACTTTCTCCCTGGTTTTCTGGTCATATCAGGTTTTCATTTTAACTTGTGTGCATTTCAGGTTTTTGTAAGCTATGTCACACGTCTTGTACAATCTGTACCGAAACTCACATAAATCAACAAGTACTTCCTTCACAACCTTCAGTAGCCCAGGAACCGTGTGGCCAAATGCCAAGTGAATAGGACTGAAACTAGCGATTCATGTACAAGCTCTCTGATAGCAACAACAACAAGTAGACTCCTTCATCTAAGTCTTTCTGATTGGCAAAGCAATATGCTTTAATTGGGGTTTTCAAGGTCTTGTGGTACCTTTCCAAGGCATCCTCGGATTGTGGATGATAGGCTGAAGAAATTACATGTTTGAAGAGGTGATTATATTAATTGCTGAAATGTTCTTGGTATGAAATTATAACCTTCGTCAGATTGAATTTCTTTGGTATAAATGAAAAATTGAGTGAAAAATGGCCCAAACCTTGATAATGACCTGGGATGATATATTTCTCAAAGGAATGACTTCTGGAAACCTGATAGATGCACACATAATCGTCAACAAGTAAATTTTCCCAGATTTTGTCTTTGGTATCAGGCCAGCACAATCGATAATCCCCCTCAGCTGCTAAATGGTAGCTTAAACTATCAGTTTAAACGAGGTTAGTTACATACTAATTGGGTTTACCAACCACCTGACAAACATGACAAGTTTCCTGCCACTCTCCTCAACTTTAGCGCACGGAAATGCTGCAGGATTCTATTCTGGGTTTTATTTACCCCCAAGTGACCACTCATGGATAAAGCATGTGCCAATTCCAGTATGTCTGATATGTACTTTGACGGCACGACAACTTGTTTATACCTTCCACTCGTCACTAGCAGGAACTTTAGGAGGCCGGTACTTCCTCGTCAAGATATCATCTTTTACTAAGTAACACACAGTTCCTCCTCAACTGACAATGCCTTATTATACACCTCAATCAGATCTTTGTTTTATTTCTAAGCTTCATTGGACTCTTCTCTCCTATCAAGCAAATTCAAATAAGTGTGCTTGACCATTTCCGACACCACATGCGGTACATTGGTATGGTTTCTAGAGACACTGGTTCACACCAAGCACTGTACACAGTTTCAGGCAATGTCATATCACCATCGCTGTCAACCTGTACATCAGTTACATGATTCTGTGACTCTCTCTTAGCTTTCTTAGCCATTACTCTGGTCACAACACACTCTGGGTGCAAATCTGAATCACCAACTAATATTGATTTTCGCATACCACAGGACACATGTCCACCCGCAAGATCATTTGCAAGAAGCATGTGTATACCCTCAATAGGTATTTTGTCTCCAATACCCTTTGTCACATCAACAGTCACATATATTGACTCGTGTGTTATGGCAATGGCTGATAACCTGTATCCCCAATACACTCAAATAACACACTCGTGTGCATATTTGTGTCATCACAGAGTGGTAACACATTATTCAACACGACTGTCTGCGCAGCTCCAGTATCTCTCAGTATTACAACTGGTTTCACAGTTTCTGTCACACCAACATGCGATACACTGCCAGAGACAAAATTGTGGGAGATTCCACCTCTCCAACGGTTTGGGCACTGCATGTATAGTAAAATTAGTTTTTTAATAACCATTTTACTCTGTTTAGAGTTTTTGACCCCACCCAAAGGTGTCTTCTGAGTACGAGACTCTTTCTTCAGCGACCAACAGACAGCCCTCAAATGGCCACTCTTCCGACAATGATAACACACGGGCCCTTTTCTGAAAACCTTTGTTCAGATTTACCATTGTCAGAAATATCACTAGCAACTTTGTGAGATGATCTCTTTGTTGGAGTTTGCAACCATTGTAACCTGACCAATGAGATTTGACAGGATACGGCTTGTAGCTGAAATCACATTCTTGTGTGTTGACACACAGTCGTCGGTTAACACAGCAGCAGAATTCACGTCTGACACTTTCTGCTCATCCAGATAGAGCCTGATATCTGAACTAATACATTTCTTGAATTACTCAGTGAAAACTATTTGTTTTAGTCGATCAAAATCTCCAACTTCCATTGATGATAACCACCTGTCAGTGGTATTTTCTGTCCCTCCAGCAAGCTTGACATGAGTCTGACCACCCTGTTTTACCAGGTTGCTGATGTTCTATGTGCCCCCCGAACCAATTCATATGCCTGCGGGACCATTTTTGACTAGCCCATAGTCAGCACACTGCGACGTTGACACAACACAGCACACATCCTTGGCCTTTCCAGTGAACACACTTTGCAAGAACAAAGAATACATGTCTGTAGGCTAATGCATACTCTTTACCTCTTTGTCAAACATCAAGAAGTCTTTTTCAACCACTCTGTCATAAAATGTAGGGACCAATGACATAGATCTCGCAGTCTCTTCTTTCTTCAAGAACTTACCCCCTTGTGCATGCATTGGAATACTTTCTTTCCAAGTCTTGCAACTTAAGTTGCCTTTCCCCATTAGTCTTTCACAACTGAAACTTTCCCTGCTGCTCTGTTTCTTCTTTTTGTCACTCAACTCCCTTTCTTTGTCTATTTCTGTCTCTCAACTCCCTTTCGTTCTCTATATCTCTCTCTCTCTCTCTCTCTCTATCTCTCTCTCTCTCTCTCTCTCTCTCTCTATCTCTCTATATCTCTCTCTCTCTCTCTCTCTCTCTCTCTCTCTCTCTCTCTCTCTCTCTCTCTCTCTCTCTCTCTCTCTCTCTCTCTCTCTCTCTCTCTCTCTCTCTCTCTCTCTCTCAATA
>JAAUYG010045184.1_pt1 | contig 11669 bp, 8 predicted proteins | sample 7278091 | NCBI WGS metagenome assembly JAAUYG01 (sample SAMN14350201, study PRJNA611818) | marine sediment metagenome | isolation source: surface marine sediment (0.6m) | place: French Polynesia: Moorea | collected 2018-08 | reverse complement strand
TGGGAAAGGTCACTGAACTGCGTTCGACCAACGAGATTTGCGCGAGTGATCACGTGATATTTTACAACCATCGAAAATAGGGTACCGTCGAATTTAGGTATATCCACTATAATGCATAAGGTCCCTATTCTCGATATCTGCATACTTTTTCCATTAATATGCATGCAAAAGTTAAAGTGCAAATTTCCGTTTAGACAACACAAGCTTGTTGCCTTGAAAATATAGAAATATTACTCTCAAAAATCGTCTGCTGCTAGTGAGCTCAAACTAATCGTTCAATACTAAATTTCATTCTATTTTGAAAATTTCAGAAAGTATGTACCAAACATTTGTGGATTGGATTGTTTCACGTGGTGGCTTTTATGTTCATTGTTTGTTTTTTTAAATGCTACCCATGCAAATAAAATATTGAAAATGGGTCTACTACCTGAAGAAAACCACTTCCTCCCCATGAATGAAGAAACTCAAGAAACACTGCATGGTGATAGACGTTGGAAGTAATTTTGTTAATAATTATTTATACCTTAATATATTTGCATGAAACACAAAATCGATTTATCTCTGGCTATTCTAAGTATTTAGACTAAATAAAGTCTTATCATATCAAGAATTGGAACCTCTGGCCTATGACATTCTGGTATAGTTGTTGTACCTAAATTTGCTGGTAACCTATTTCCGACAGTCATAAAATATCATGTGATCACTCATGCAAATCGCATTTGTTGAACGCATTTTATTGAACTTTCCCAACATGCACCTGTTTTGTTTTCATTTGAGGACATTTGAAACAACACATGAGAAAATGTGAGGTACAAAGTAGGTTTGAACTATTTAGGGAAAAGCATACCCCCTAAAATTAATACCTTTTAAGTATTCTGTAACAACCATGTTTTCCACGTTGGTCCCTCCTTCAGAGTTACGTCTGTGCGGCAGACGGGTACACTGGTCTCTGGAGGAGGGAGGGTCAGTGTTGCTCCGCTCTCCTGAATGTCGGCCTGAGATTTTCCCGGCCCACCTTTGGTCACAAACATTGCTAGCATTGTCCGTTCTGCAATATCCTTCTGTGCTATCCTTTGGAGCTATGGCATAGAGTTACAGTTTGACACCTCACAGTGAGAATGTATAAATTCGTTCAAATTTATGAAGTTGTCAACTTTTTATTCTAAGCATTTACAGTTTTCATGGGACTATTTACGCACCATACATGAAGGCAAGAATTTTACAACACCCGACCGTCGAAACCTAGTGCAGCACAGCAGACAGATTACGATATTTTCCATGTTTCTTTAAGAATACAAACACTTTTTATTCGCGATATAATTCGACAAGAGGTTGGGGTTTAATATTAATGATTAAGAGACATTTCATATTCAATTTGCCTGTCCGTTGATGTCCGAGGGAGAAAATGCGTTAAACCGTTAAAAATAGGTTAAACCAGTATATATCGAATTCCCTGCCCCCCTTGGCTTTCATCTATTTGTCTAACACTGTCTAATGCCTGCCCGTTGGGCAAGGATGGTCTGTCTAATCCCTGCCATGCACCATTTTCCTGAGATAGTAATCGAACACCAGTGACAGAATAGCACCCTCCTCCCCCATCCACTGCGATATAGTCTTGAAAACCTGTCTCCCGGAGCGGGCCCCCAAAAAACAATTGATTGGGACATTAGTGTCTGAAGCGTTTGATTGGGTGAGAAAACAGCCAAGAGTGGGGCCTGGCAACCCCCTTGCTTCTCTACTAGTATCCAGCTGGTCAGCGGTTGTTAGAAAGACCGTTTTTACCGTAGCTGAGACTGGATATTGTAGTTGTTGCCAAGCTTTTGGCCATCACTGGCCTTCTTCAGGGTGGTCAATATCCAGTCTCAGCTATGGTAAAATTTAATATTGTTTGTAACATGACTGAGACCAAACACAACATCTATGCATGTATCACTTGTGTCAGTCTAATACCATGAATACCGGTGTCTCATAAACGTGATAAAATGATATTTTTGTGGGTTCTTAGATACCCGGTACATGTAGTATTAAAATGGAAAGACTGATTCATATCTGCTATATATATATACAAATGATGTGGTTTATATTTCATATTGCTTCTTCAGGTGTGATGGAGAGTGGTGGTAATTGGTGAGTAGAAAGAATGGTGAAAGCGAATGAAGCGTGTCCATCTTCTGGTATCTGTGCTGTTCCTGTGCATTGTGTTCACGACAATACAGCTACTGCTGTATTCTTGGGCTCGCTGGACAGTGGACAGAGATGTGAAGGTAGGATGAGTCACAGTGATATTAAGCAGCTAGTGTTCCCTTGTTGATTCGATAATAAGAATACTTGGCTTACCGGTAGTTATAGAATGACCAGTCTGCCCTGTTGTCAAATTCCTGTTGACACTTTGTTCTGTTTTATTCTGTGTTAGGCCCCGTTTATACAGAGCTGTGGCCCGCCAAATTTTTTTCGCTCCTCTAGCGAAACAAAAACGCCACAGTGAAGCACCCTAGATGTACAATGTACAAACAATCCAATGCTACATCATGGAAAGCGAAAAATTGGTGCAGCACCTCTCTGTATAAACAGGGCCTTAGTTTACCTCAGATTAGTTTGAGGCGGAGTACCCTGGTATTTCATTTAGATTCACAGCCGGATTATCATGATTATCTGAGATAAAACCTGGAAGATCTGACTGTACGGGGGCAACTAACATCCCGTTTCTGCAAGAGAATGGCAACCCGGTTTGGTTTTCTTGATGATATTAGTTTACTAATGCTAGTAAATAAATTTTATTTCTATACTGTACATGATCTATATAAATAATTATAAATAATCTGTAATGAAATCACAAAGTATCACAGGCTATAAGGAACCATACAACACTAAAACTTAAAATTAATGCTAGCTTAAAATAAATGTGATATGTTGTAGCCAAGGCATAGCAACAATTGAGTTTGGATGGTAACATGACAGTGCACAGTGATGCATGGTCTCCTTCATTTCACATTACTGTCAGGTATATTGAATTTCATTACTGAATCTTTGTTATAACTCTTTGTCTCCATTTTTTGCAGAGCTTTGAATACAAACATCGGAATGGTCCCGAGGAAGATGATGCATTTGTAAGTCTCTAGGTTTTTGCTTGTTAGGAGATGCGCGTGGATCTTGAGCAGGTTTAGTCTTTAAAGGAACTTAAGTTGGTAACCATTGTCTATTCCGTGGCAAAGATCGATTTTGAACTTAACATCTTTCTGGAGACCAGCTCCCATCTTGTAAGACAACATAACATCATTGGGGTATTTCAGCACTTTTATTTGTTTGCCTTTGCAGCCATTTTGGTTGAATAGTACACCATTGCTCAAGAAATACAAAAACTCACAAATTTGACCCTGCATATGAGATACAAAATATGCCATTGATTCTTAGTACGTGACTGGAATTTACTTAAACCATAGTGCAGGGTTTTCCAAGACAGTCATAGTCCAGTCACCCAACTGTGCAAGAAACAAGACTAGAGTATGTATGTCTAATACTATAAAGAAATGGATAACAGTGATCATTGTTTGGGTGAGGAAAAACACTCAATATTCTTGCATTAAGGACTTTCTGTGCACGATACAGGAATAGTGGCATTGATGTTGGGTTACTTTTTCCAGAGGAACATCCGCGAGTTTCTTCAGGCTTGTCACGGTCAAGCGGTTCCAGTCTTTCTTGTTGATCCTGTCCTCCTGTCGCGAGTGGTAGATGGAGTATCGGGACCAGCCGGGGAATGTCGTTACATGTGCCCGGTGCCGAAAGTTACTCACTTTGGGGTACTCAGCAAAATGTGGGCAAATACAGTACGTAAAGCAAACACTTCTCATGACATACTGATGTCCAGTTAACCAACTGGCACCACATTACAACATAGTTACACCTGTCAATAATCACCTGAATACTACACTTGAAAAAATGTTTTTGGGATAAGAGCTGGTACAGTAGTCCCTCTATTTTACAACCCTCTATTTTAAGACCACCCTTAATTATAAGACCGCTTATTGTGGCCCCAAAAGGCAATTTTCTGTGATAAATGACCTTTATTTTAAGACCACCTGCAATATAAGACCACATTTTCTTGGTCTCATATGTGGTCTTAAAATAGAGAGACCACCATATTTCAAGGCAGGTTCTGCAAGCCAGTATCTTCTGTATTGGAAAAAAAATATGGATTATAGATCTGACCATTGGATGTGGCATATTGATGTGAAAAAAGAAGTCTGCAGAACACATGTAGTTGCCATTTATTCTGTTGCCAGTCTCTTCTAATGAATGAAGAGCTTAACATTTAAGGTTGGGGTATCTGGAGAAAGCCAAAGCTGAAAGAAACCACTCATTTAGAAGTTTTTGCATTAGTGCATCATATATATTGCTAGAACTAATTATAAATTAAGCAATGAAAAATACTGAGCATGCTAAAAGTCAGTTGAGGTATTCAAATATATCACATTAGATTTAAATACTGTAAATTCATTAATGTTTGTGAGGAATTTACTTGGCAAAATTCACGACCATCTTTAAATCGAAAAATAAATACCCCCAAACATAATTCATGTACCTAGATAATTAACAAGACCTGAGCTAAATGCAAATATTAATCCACGCGAACATGGTTTTGTCTCAAAAACGCAAACATTAATCCCCGCAAACATTAATGAATTTATGGTATTAGGACATTTCTATTGGAAGCAATGATTGCAGTTGGGGAAAATAACATCGAGAGAATGAAACTTTGTTTTCAGAGTGGATTGATCAATACCCTGGAGTCACTTGGTTTCTCTACATGGAAGTACCCGCTATCCGCACCGCTAAGCCACCGGCCACATAATGCCAACCAAACCATCCAGAAACCATTGGGCCATGTGCTGATGCAGCGTGGGGCCCAATGCCTGCATCTCATGGTCTTTTATGAAAGAAATTCACATATGTGGTGGCACGCGGACACCCCGGACATGGGAGAGAAATGTCCGGTGTCTGGAAATTTCAGTCACTGGGAAGCTGTCTACGACATGTAAGACCCATGTTTCTGACCAATATTTTTTGTGGCATGGCGATGCATACTGACTTATGGGAAGAAGAATGAACAGGTTTTATTACAAAGCACTGCAATGAATGTGTCAGGGTTAGGGTCTCTGTTTTGTAATTTTCTTGAAGCCACTCTTTAAGTTTAAGAGTTTAATCTGTATTTTACTTTTGTAATACCAATGTGGAAACCTCTCTGTGTCTCTTTATACAGTGAGAGTGAATCACAGTTTATGTGGATGTTTGGCGGTCACTTTGACCTTATAGCCAACAGCAGCTCATTTTAATATTTTTTGATGAAACCTAGCCTGCCACAGCAAAAATGAGCATTTCCCCACTGGGTTAATAAGGCCAGTTTGGTCTTTATTTTCAGGGCCTATACTATCTTTACAATTAGTAATGTGCATTACCTGAGATGTAACTAACTCATTGGATTGAGTTAATTGCAGTATACAGTGGTCCCTCTCTTAAAGGACACTCTCTAGAGAGGACACCCCTCTATAAAGGACACAAATTCTTGGCAGCATTTACTATGAATGTATATAATACTCGCTCTCACCAAAGGACACCTCTCTAATAAGGACAGAATTGTTTGGCAGAAGGGGTGTCCTTATTAGAGAGGGACCACTGTACATTACATCTGCATTGTAGCTATCTGATGCTTGAGGAGAAATATTTATACAGATTGGGATTCCCAAGTCATTAAAAGTAATTCTCTATTTATAGGCTTAGCATTCTTCATTAGTTTTTATAAACATGCAGAAGATTAAAAGAACATTGTACTATTTAAAAGCTTCAAGAAAATTTGTTTGGTTCATTTCTCCAGTCCAGAACTTATCAAGGTTACCATTGACAGTGTCCACATGAGGGCGCCACGCTACCCATCAGCCTTTCTGCGACAGATCCCGGATTCTCGGTTCCTGGAGTGCAACCAGACTCGGGCAAGGCTCTTCTGGAGCAAGTATCCTCGGCCCACAGATCCAGAAGAAAAGATGCAGGCCACTCAGTTTCAGAGTCAGGCGTTGGAAGTACTGAAGAATGCAAAGAGGGTTCTGGATTCCATTGGTGTTAAGTTCTGGATCAGCAGTGGAACATGTCTGGGTAATCAGGATATTGTGTTTTAATGTTAGGGATAAAATACTGTGAATATTTTAATCTCTTTCTTTTATATGACATGTTACCTGAGCGGTAAGAATAGTATGTAGAACATAACATGAAATAATGTATTTACCTTGGTGACTAATTGTAGCATTAACTCTGACTAAATTGAAAAACAAAACTATTTCAGAATATCTTAAGGTTCTCATCTTCCTTTAATCTGATAGCCGTGTCACTATTGGTAGGCTCAACAGTTGACTTTAATGTGGCTGCTGCTCTTCTGTTGACCCAGGCTGGTTTCGGCAGTGTGACCTTATTTCATACAGTCGGGATGTTGACCTTGGGGTATGGATCGAAGATTACAACCCTCGGCTCCTTCCAGCCATGCAGCAAGCTGGCTTGCTCCTCAAACATCGGTTTGGAAAGGTGGGTTGATCTGGTAACAAAGGTTGAAAAAAGAACAAATACGAAAACTTTGGATTATTTTCCAGAATAGTCCCCAAGTCCAGAAGCAAGCTTTAAGTTCACTAATTACCTTGGCAACTGTTGTCATTTCAATTGCACGGTTAAGATCAGTTTTGGCTCCAAAATATTAATAAGTGAGGTTGAGAAAGGGTACAGTATACATGGTATGTCAAAATATCTTGAGAGGAAATTGTATGTATGACAGGTTTCTCTTGAATTAGCTGTAAATATTCAGTGGAAATTGTATTACTGAAAATGGTGATATTCATAAGTTTCTTTGCGCTAATGTTTCTTGCAGGAATCGGACAGTTTTGAGTTGTCATTCCAAGGGGATGGGGTAAAACTGGATATTTTCTTCTTCTACCATGAGAACGATACGATGTGGAACGGTGGAACTCAAGTCAGGACAGGCGCAAAGTTTAAGTGTGTACCATATGATAACAATATGTTCCTTGGGAACTCTGACAAGTAAACACTTCTAAAACATGAAAGCAGACTTACAAGAAGTTACAACCCATTTTTCGTAGAGACTGTCTGAACATACGGTAGACCATGTTGAAAGACAATCTTTTCTGCTGTAAAAGTGTCTCGAGACTTGGGCTCTGGTGAAATATAGATCTTCTGTTAGGAATATGATCTTTGAAGACAGGTGGTCTCTGACAGGTCTCATTCAAAACTGATATTACCGTTGTCGTTTCATTGACAATTATAATTGACAGATGGTCTTGGATTAGACAATGTGTTGCAATGCAGGAAGCACTATGCTTCTGTGCTTTCACTGAAATGAAAGACTCCTTTACACCCTGAGTTTGAAGCAAGCAATGCGGCTTTAATCATAGCAAACTGGCACGCCAGAGTGCAGGTCCAATACAATATTCCGCCTCTATTAGGGCCACACAGTTTACCAGGAAATTGTGGCCACATTACGAAGGTGGCCTTTGGTGAGAGACAGAACTGCATTCGTAATAGCAGCGGAAAAAATGTTTGGCCACATTAGGGAGGGTGGCCTCAAAGAGAGGGACCACTGTACATTAAAGTGGATAATCAGACACAACGTTTATTCCATGTCTCTGTTTAATATTTTCTTCAGATACATCTTCCCATCCTTTAACCTCTGCTGGACGGAATTTCTCGATCTGAAGCTCCGAGTGCCCTGCCAGACTCAAGCTTACATCGAGGCTAATTATGGAGCAAACTGGTTTGAACCGGTCAAAGAGTGGGATTGGAAGAAAAGTCCACCTAACGTGCGAGAAAATGGACACTGGCCGAAAGAGGAGTGGGATAAAGTGATCCAAACATTCCCATAGCAACTGAAAAAATGACTGCATCTATCCATCACAATGCCACCCTGAGGATTCTTCAGTATTATGTCATAAGAACATGCATCTATTCTGTCTTACTTTCTGTGTGATTTCAACCTGACTGTGATATTGTGTTTACTCCGTTATTTACCTGAAAATAGTGGTATTTGCTGAGTTTTAAAAGCGGTGCAGCAGTAGTACCTCACTGATATGGGCTAACAACAGTAGGTTATTTTACTGATTTAAGTGAGAATGAGTTTTGCGAAAGGGGTTACCAAGTACAGTCAAAGTTGTTGTTGTTGACCACATTAGGGAAGGTGGCCTATCTAGCCACTAAGAGGGGGACTGCTGTACTGAAGAAGTTATGCATGATATGAAGTCTTTCATTTTAAACATACCAGCTGATGATGGGAATATTTCAAGGATGCACTGAAGTTTTATTAAGTTCATCAGTATACTCTGTTCGAAGTATCTACAACTAGACACAGTGGGCAGAAGTTTCTGAACACATGAGGCCTTATTTTGAAAATGCAAATTTAGTAATTAGTTTTCCTGGTGGTTCAAAACCTTAAATTTCATCTAATGCTGCTTTGGGTCTTTTCACAAGGATTAATGTTGTTGCAAACGGTGTAAATACAAGCATTTTAACACAATGATTGGTGACTAAAAGTAATGGTTTAGAAGTGTCATTAACAATTAGTGTGAAAATTGTATAACTTTGAAAACACCTTCGTTCTCTCTTCCATGCACTTCAGATGTTTCTATCACTCTTCTCCAATGCACATCTTCACAATTTCTAATTCAATTTAAGAAATTTTGCTTGTGAACAGAGTTTAATACAACATACATGTATGATGGCAGCCTGCACATAAAATGATAAAAAAGGTTGCACAAATTCAAATGTTGTTTTCATGTAAAACAATCTCTAGTCTAGGTCAAGTTAGTGACATACACAGTTTTTCCTCTCTCTCTGTGCATTATTGAAATTTAGTAGTAATTCTCCTCTTCTGGAGTAAATGTATCGATGTTTTTAGCCATCAACTGTGCCATGTAGATTTTAGAGTGATCTTACCACATGTTAAAGGGTGGTTAATATTTTTAACTGTCACATGTTTCAGATATGTTTTCTAGTCCATATATAGTTGCTTCATAACCTTAGGATTGAAGTTTAATACTAGAACTAATACAGCAGCGAAGCTTGGATTTAGGTTGGCAAGTGTCTACCTACTCTAGGGTTATATTTTATGTTATCATTAACATACACGTGGCACACCATAATACATACTTCTGCACCATGTGATTCAAGAGCAAGTCCATTAGTGGTGTAATACTATTACAATTTTGTTAACAGCTGTTTTTCTTAGATTTTGTTACTGTGCAATATTTCTAGATATGGAGCCAGTTTTATCATGAGCTGTATATTTATACTTTATTATACCACAGCTACATGAATGTATCGTTTCTGTTTGGTGCTAGGAAACCACTCTGTGTTGTGTATCATATTTGCAATATGCCCATGTGTGTATCTTCTGGGCCCAGTTTCTTTACAAGTCTTAAGTCAAAAAATTATCTTCATCATGAATGAAAAAGACCAAAAGGTTTGCCATTGTGATTAGTGAACTTAAGTTCATTTTTAGACTTAAGAGTTTTCATGAAACTGTCCCCTTGTCCCATTCCTCTCCATTTCCTCCTTGTCTGTGTGTTCCATGAAATGTTCGTCAAAGCCTGTGACATACATGTGTGACTTTTCATGATCAATATATGCTTTATTAAGCATTTATTGCAGCAGTAGATGGTTTTCCTTTAGACAACCTTTGCTATTTATGTTTTTTGATGGAAAAATAAATTGAGGGAAAATAATGGAGTTGTGTTTTTCATATACTATTACAGGTTTACATACCCATGAGGGAGCTTAGTTGCTAAGGTTATGTTAACCTTAACGACTGACAGTGAGATCAGATGGACTCCCACCAGTATTCAACAACATTGCCAGTAATCAGTAAGCCTGGGTGCTTTACCATTTGTTTTCTTTTTCAATAATTAGCTGACAAATTACAGATCATTCCCTCTTATGACAGGAATCTTCTTGACACAGAACTAAGAACCTGGTGTTATTAACTTCTTGGGGCCTAGAATGATCAGTTTGTGGTTGGGTGCTCATAGACCGCCCGTTGTCATTCCTCGGCCCTTGGAATTTAGCCTGGCATGTAGGCCCTAGACAGTTTTCTGAGGTAGCCAGATATCTCCCTTGTCCATTCATTTCATACTCTTTATGTCATTATCAGTACTTTTCATTCGTTACCTCTGTTTCTGAGGTCATTCAGATCATGTATAACTTCAACAACTGGTCGCATGGCAAAATTAACCAAAATTTGGGCCTTGGGCATAAGTACCTAGTGTATACAGGGTACTTTAGACTGTTAAGTGTTCAAGGTAGTTCTGTGGTTGTGCAGTGCATTTCCAATTTCCGACAGCCTTGTATCTTGAAGAGCAAGAGAATTAAACTTAGGATATATGGTGTGCCTTTGACCTTAGTGTTCAACGTTATTTGCCACTGTACTTCGAGCTAACAATAGCAATGCATATATGGCGTGCACTTGACCTTGTAGTATTAACTGTCACTATGTAATCATTCGGTTCACTTGTCTCAAAATGTCCTGCACTTCAAACAGTTTTCCTATAGACCAAACGGACAGAAATTTAGAACCCAGGAACACTAGAACAACTATATTTGGGGGTGCCTTGAGTGTCAGTATATAGAGTTACATTTGCTTCATTCCTTGTCCAACCAAGGTCATTTTGACCTTCAAATGCCAAAATTAGTATTAGTCGCTCTCAGGGCCATAATAAAATTACTAGCTACATGGCTGCTAGACGTAAATTTATTTCGTTTCTATCTGGCAAATGACCAAACAGAGTGTCAAGGCCCCTTGGCCTCCTGTTACGTTATTCCTGAGAATCTTTGTAAACCTTTCTTGGCCTGTCTGGGTTACCTGCTGAGAAATATTTTATCTGTAGTTTCCCTATCCCTATCCCTTTTCCTTGAGTAATATGAATTCGAATTACATTGTAGCCATGATAACCATCACAGGCTTGAGTCCATGCCCGGCCAGGTCTTACATGCCCAGTGTTTCCAGTGTCTATCAAACCATCACGATGTGAATACATGTCATATTTGCCTAACCTCCAAGCCGATGTATGAACAATATAGGGCCAGTAGGCTTAACATCTGGAACCTAGGAACCCCGTATGTCTCCTCATCACAAACATGAATTTGGGAATCACTAGTTTCGTGCTTAATTAAGGCCCCATTGACTAAGCACAAAGATGGTTGGCCAACTGGATTCTAGCCCATTTGGATAACAAAGCATCGCGTATTCCTATTTCTAGCTATACCCAGTCCCCAGAGGATGCTACACTGGGTGCTTCTTCTCTTTGGATTGCTTTCGGTGTCAAGCTTGAGATCCCAGGAGACATTCCATCAGACTCCGTCGTCAACTTTACTGACCAAGCAGGCGTCCCTTCTGCCTCTTGTCTTGACTCAGTAGAGCTCTCAGGGGACAGTTGGCCTCAGCCAGCTGCCTCCTGACTTGGCTAGGTCAAGGTCCCAGGAGATGGTCGGCCCTCTCCCACTGCCTCTGGTCTTGATTTGATTGAAGTACCAGGAGACGGCTCGTTTCCCATTAGGGCGGCTCGTCGATCGCCGAGGAGGTCGACAAGATGGTGTGGGGCATCCGCTGGGCGCCGACACGATCATGGACC
>JAAUYG010104397.1_pt1 | contig 11671 bp, 9 predicted proteins | sample 7278091 | NCBI WGS metagenome assembly JAAUYG01 (sample SAMN14350201, study PRJNA611818) | marine sediment metagenome | isolation source: surface marine sediment (0.6m) | place: French Polynesia: Moorea | collected 2018-08 | reverse complement strand
GTAAACGCCTTTTTCTGGCTATGGACATTCTCCTGCCGGAGGAATGCAAAAGTAATAGCTTGAGGTTTGCTACGTTATAACAATATAAGGACTCGTCCGAGTCCTAAAAATATAAAGACCACCATAGGGACCAAACAAAAGATGGTCCTTATACACAGGTGGTCTTTATATGCAGGTTCAATAATATGGAACGTATATCTCTGGGGACTTGTAAAAGGTGGTCTTTATATACAGGTGGTCTTTATAGCGGGTTTGACTGTACAGTGAACCCTGTCTTAAAAGACCACTGTCATGAGAGACCACCTTTCTTGACAGACCACATAGGTATTCCTGGCAGAATGATGTACGTTTTGATGTAATTGAACCTATTACCAGAGATTCACTGTCTTGAGAAACAACTCTTTATGGCTAATGGGGTGTTCTGTTGTACAGTTCTCCTTTTTAACAAAGGCTACTTCTCCTAACGTGGCCACAATTTTGGTGACTTTGTTGGAGGACAATTACTCTACATAGTACCTACATATACCTTATTTTCTGTATAAGGAAAATATGTTGGAACGTAGTGGCATGAAACAAGGTTTAGGAAATGTGATGCAAAGGTGCTAAAATGAATAATATATAGAAGGAAGTCAGGCTGTGATTGTTAAGATCACAAGATAATTTTCAAACACAGCAGAAAGATGAGCACACAGTGAGGGAAGAAATTAACATTCAAACTTTAGATACCTGCAGACTAAACCTGCAGACCCTGTACAAGTCTTCCTTCCTTTTACAGTACAGTCAGCAGTCATTACCCGTAGTACTCTGACATAATCATGTTACGTTTCGAAACAAAAATTATTTCAAGTTGTTAACCGTTGAGTACATGTTGGTGAAGATTGAGAGTTATATTACTGTGTTGAAAAATTGTGTATGTGGAGGCCTTAGTAGTCAAATTTAAAGATTTACCGTGGTATCATTTAATGCAAGAAGCCAGTTATTATCATTGCAGACCATTATTTCACATTCAGTGGACTTTATAGAGTTAACTGATGCTCATATCACAAGCCTAGGAGGCAACACATTGTGCCAGTCTTATGTCTGAAGGTTTCTTGAAAGTTCTTTCCAGACAAATTTCTTGAGCTGATTTTGAATACGGTGAAACTTGTACATAAAGACCACCCTTAAGGGACCAACAAAATATGGTCCTTATACACAGGTGGTCTTTATATGCAGGTTATATAACATGTAAAGTATATCTCTGGGGACTTGTAAAATGTGGTCTTTATAAGCAGGTGGTCTTTATATACAGGTGGTCTTTAGAGCAGGTTTGACTGTATTCTTTGATTGTTCATTTGACAGGGATACACTTTAGTTTGTTTCATGGGTGGGCAGTTCTATAGGATACCTTACTCCCCAAATTTTTCCTGCAGATATTTTGTACAAGCCTTGATTAATATGATACATATTGTGTTACATCTGCCTTGTGTTGTTTCTGGAAAGCTCACCTGCGTGTTCTGGATGTTTCAGGAGACGCTGAACCCAGTAATAAGAACCCTTACCTGGAGACCGACGTGGATAGCCTACGATCCAGAGACCTATCACATGTTCCATTCCAGGGGAGTCCCTATGCTGATACAGAGCCGCCCTCGCGACAAGCCCGGTCCGTGACCACGAGTACCACAACCACAGAAACGAAAACCGTGGTACGACGGGACATGCCTCCTGGGCCCAAAAAACAAGGCAGATCCTACAGTGCACTGCATTTACATGACACTTCTGTTCAATCGTTGCCTATCGACAGAAGAAGCGCAGCTTACCGGTCCTTGCCGGCTCATAAAGCGTCTCCCAACCGATCCCGTGATTATACAGACCGAGGTGGCAGCAGCCCGGACTACATGGTCATGAATGGACAGTATTCTCCAACCAATAGACGTAGTTCTCCCGAACGGGATGAATATTACGGTGACTTGGCATTTCGGAGATCCAGAAGTTTAGGGATGATCCCATCAGAGCGGCCATTACAGAGGTCCGCGTCTGCACCGGGCCACCCTCCGGAGCAAGGTTCCTATCAGGATCAGCCAGATGGTATATACCATGCTCAGCCCCGAAATATCACCACCGGACCTGACAGGCCCGCTAGTGTTGGTCCGGAGAGGCAGCCATATCCAGAACCTCGAGACAGCCTTCACAGCTCCAGGGCTTCACTCCAGATTTCTTATCCAGGCGCTGCTCAGAGCGGCGTTGCTAACAGTCAGAGAGTCATCATCCCAGGGAGCCCCTCCACTTCTCAACGTTCTGGATTTTCCGGATCAGCAAGCCTTACCCGAGATCCTCAGAATCCAAGCCGGGATAGCACACTGACCAGGGATGCAAACCAATACATTCTTCAGGATCCATATTATAATTATAATCAACCACAGAAGCATAATGCCGAAGATGACGGAAATCTCTTTGCGGGTAGAGATGGTCGCTATAACCAGAATTCGTTACCACGGAAACCCATGTCCGAGGTCCACCCTCAGAGGCACCTGGAGACATTCCAGAATGCCCCTAGCAACAGTAGCTATGGAAATGATCCAGATTACTCTGGGGACAGCAGTAGTCTCCCACAATGGCGGTCGTTTTCTTCGGAGCATACCACCAGACAAACGGAACATGAAATGGTATAGTTAAATGTTATAGCAATGGTTAAACATTCACACTAAAATAGAGTAAAGAAGCAAAAATTTGTATTCAAACAAAGACAAAGAATAAGAATAAACTTGTGTGTTGAGATTATTTGTAAAGACGAATGAAAATAGAGCCTCTTTATATCAGTATAATTTTATATATGTACTATATAGGATACACATGTACTTGTTATATTGCTAATTTTTAGTCTCAGTAAAGTGTCAGAGAAAAAAATTGACAAGAAATACTTTTTTGTCCCGTTATGTCTCTTTGTAGCAGAATCCCATGAGCATGGCTGGAGATGGTAACCATGGCGCTGTCGGCCAATATCGCGATATTAGCGATGCTGAGGAAAACACTAAGAGATTCTATGGTAAGCCATCACTGCTTTAAATAACAAGCAAGATGTTTTTTCTCTCCTTTTATTAACCCTTTCTTGTTAGTGATGCACCTGTTTAGTTAAGTCTTCTGTGTTGTACAGGGGGTTACGTGGCCACGCACATTTCTTGTTTAAGTTTTTTAAGGCTTTGCACGTCTTTGTTTTTGTGAATCTTCTTGTTGCAGGGGTAGTGGTGCATATGGTGCTTCAAAATTCGTCCACTCTGTGCATATCTATGCATTTCTCTTGCAAAAATAATCTGATGATAATGATCAAAATATTGATAAGTTTTGATTTTTATGATAGATATTATCATAAGCGAAAGGTTTTCAAGACTAATACCGTTAAATGTGGTTTGAGTTTCTTTTGTCTTCAATTTTATGGATATGAATTTGTATTTTCTTTTAAGAACAACTGAGTAGCAACAGTACTATAGTCATTATCATACAGACGGAGTCTAATAATAGGAAATTCAGCCGGCCCATATGTTAGACATAACAAACAGTCATGTTTTCAATATAACATGTGGCTTTCTCACGAGTAAATCGCAGGTTGCTCTTTTAATGCGTAGTTTAATAATTTCACAATTTGGTTGGTGTCACTTTGACATCAGTTTACACTTGGTTCGATTTCTCCCAGATTTTTAATGTAACAGTGCAAGTTAAAAAAGTAGAAAAAAATTAGAAAGGCTGCAATACTTGGACTGTGGGTTTGCAGCAGAGAGTTAGGGCACCTCATTAAAACATTCATAAAAAAATTGCTTTGAGTCTTTTACCACATGGAATTTGCATTTTCGTTGTCATTATAGGAGTAAGTTAGATCAGTTTGGTCTTACATTTTATGTTCGTAAGTCTGCAGAGTGGATGTGGTTGATCAGCTGTTGTAACTCTCTTTCCTGTTTAACATACAGATGGGCAAACTCTTTAATGTGATGTGGCGACGAATGTTTTTCTTAATGGTTTGATTTCTTTGGTACGCTTTTGGAATATTACTATTAAAAATTCACTTCACTGCTTTTTTTTTTGGGAGGGGGAACAATTTGTTTGCTAGCATTCCTTGAGTGCCTTTATGAAAGTTAAAATGTGTTAATTGCAAGGAAATTGTGTTGTGAAACAATTAGTAAGAGACATTTTGTTACAGTTTTAGAATTCATTGAGTAAACTTGAATCATTAAATATTTCTGTCATCATGGGAGATTTGACACCATGAGTTACGATTTGATACCCTCATAACAGTACTAGTGTACATTTGATTTATTAAAAGTTAATATATTTGGTCCATGAAGTAATGTACACATATTGAGTTCTTGAGAGTTTGACTGTGTAAGTTTAGAGCAAGTTGGTGATGGTCTGCAGTCAGTAAAGTTTAGTGCTCTGATCAATTGGTACTAGATGTACTAATCAGGACAATCAACCAATTACTGCTACAGTTACTATCCAGCATACCACTGAACTGCTACTTTCTGTAAATAGCAAATTAAGCTACACATTTTGTTGGACATAATACAGGGCTGATACCTAAAGAAAAGACACGCTCGCAAACCGTGCGCGAGGTGAAGAAACGAGAAAGTGAGAGGAGAAGCCGGGATCGCTTACGATCGTCCATGAGCGATGAGCAAGAATTTAAGCCAGAAGAGCCTTTACAAGGTTTGCTTGTGAAGAACCTTCAAAACATAGACATTTCTCTGATTTGGGTTGACATAAAATTGTATAATGCAATATTTGACTAGATTTGCTGTTGTGTTGCTTACTTGCTTGGCTTCGCTTTGTAAGAGTAGCGTAAGTTCCTTAGATCTACATATATACATACATTTATCTGAAGGCTTTATATCATGATTGGTGATGAAAATATTTATCATTATATCGGTGACAAAATCTGTCGAAAATTAAGAACAGTTATATAATCGGGATGCCGTTTAGACTAGATTTCCTCTGACAGCATTGTGTAGAAATAAACTTGTGCAAGTTCTTACATGCATCGGTATTAATGAGGGCTGGTGTAGGCTGCATGTACAGGACTTTCGCTTTGAAATTAATATGTGTCTATTAAATAATACGAGCCTATTTAATAATAGCATGAAGTGTTAATAGTACTACTGCTAACACTACCCCTATTACAACACTAACCAACTTTTTTTACCAGCATAATACTTTGAACTAACCAGAATTACATATGCTTACTACAAGCTAGGTACATGATACATGTTGTGCTTATATGTAACATATTACTTAATTATTGTTGCAGTACACTGAAACCATAATTTTTTAGGTGCGATTAATGCGCTACTTTAATAAGTTTAATGCATTTAGAGGAACTCATTTTGTAACTGTCAAAAATAGCAAGAAAAGCATGGCATTCATATATATACTTTGTGGAGGAATTTAAAATATTAAAGTAGAAAAACATTGGAAGAACAACAATCTTTTCAGTACCGGTAGTTCTACACATTGTGGGATGCTTAAATCCATTATATAATGCACACAATGTATAATCTAGTGTGGGGTATCAGAATAATGTAAAATGAGGTAGCGTATGAATAACCTAATGTGCAATATATGAGACGTTTAAAATGTGGTAATAAACTTTATAATCTAATGTGCATTATTAGAGGAAAGTTGATGGTATGTAGTAACTAGGTAACTGTCATCTTTCTCAAGATTTCAAGCGCTCTCAGTCACTGCCGCGTAGTGCTACAGCGCCCGCGTATGCATCCATGGAAAACACCGCCCCACGTAGTCAAGACGACAGCCTCCTACGGAAAAGACCCATCGGAACTTTCCCCATGAAAAAATTTGTGAGTTGATTAGGATATCGGATGCAGGCTTGTGTCAAAAGTTCAAACATGAATAAATGGGATGTTTTATTGTGAATATATATACGTTAGGCATATGACATACATGTGTATAATGTGTATAAACTTTTGCCTTCGTTACTTGGCCACGACTATACCACAAGTTCGCAAACCAGGGTATAAGGATGTAGTTGGACGAGAATATTATCAGTTGATTAAGCTTTAAAAGTAACATTATAAGATACATGCATAGGATTGTTTGTGTTGAATGCATGTTAGTAGTGCTTGTTTCAAGCAATCTGAATTTGATTAATTTCTGGTTAGTCAAATCTTTGCTGCGCATTCTACCTGGAAGGTATTGCTGGTAGTACAGTAGTCCCTTCTCTAATAACTCCACCCTGTTTACCAAGAAATTGTGGTCACATTAGAAAGGTGGCCTTTGGCGAGAGGGAGAAGAAAATACATTTATGGTAGTAGTGGCGAAGATTTGTGGCCTTATTAAAGAGGGTGGCCTCTGTTGAGAGTGGCCACTAAGGGAGGGACGACTGTATTTCTACGAGTAATTTTTCCGACGTTTCACTTCATAGTGCCAAAAAAAGCAGACTTATTGGCTAAATATAAAGATTGCGAAGACTGCTTCTTGCCACATGTATCGATTTTAGATGTTTGAAACAAGTCACTAAGCATTACAGTAGAACCTGTTTTGAAAGACCATCCCATTGGACACATAAAAAAATAAGGTCTCCCAAGACAGGTGGTCTCTGGTGACAGGTTCAGTTATACTGAAATGTATGTCCTGCCAAAAAGGTGTGGTCCTTCAAGACAGGTGGTCTCTCATGGCAGTGGTCTCTCGAGACAGGTTTCACTGGTAATAAGATGTCATAAGTTCTAGTTTCTGGATTTCAGGATCCCACAAGAGATCCATCTAAGAGGGTGTCGGCCACAGAAAGGTTGTTTCCATCCGGAAGGGATCCTGGATCCACGGCCATACCAGATTATAGTCAACACAGGGATCCTGACCCAGAATTGAGCTCCAGACATTCATCGGATCTTTGGATGGACGATCGAAGAGACGCATCGCAACTGCCATACAATATCGGCAGGACGTCAACCGTGACTGTTGCTACGGTTCGACCGGTATTGAGCTCATCACAGCCCAGCCTTAATGAGAAAATAACAGATCCCTATAAATACACCATGTACAACAAGCCTGCTTCTGCCGTGAAACCTATGCAGAACAACCTGACATCAGATACCGATTCCAAACAGAAGGAATATTGGGACGACCGACTGGACCAACGGCGAAAACCACGTGGGGCACGTTTCATGACGATTTCAAGCACTCGTCCACTGGAACTTGAGCAGACCCCGAGCAAAAAAGGCGTACCACAGACTGCTGCAGGAGATTTGATCGCTGGGGTAAATAATGCTTTTTCAACTCCAATGGATTTAAAGGAATTTGACCGCAGCCCTTTATTGTTGTGCCTTTTTTTAATGAATTTTCTGTTTGGAGGAGTGAAAATTTATAGGTATGAGATTACAGTTGAATAAGAGAATGTAGAATATTTGATTTATTAATTCAAGATGTGGGCTTCTGGTTCAGTTAAAACTTCAGTTTTGGTAAGAGCTTTGATTTTGCCAAAGTTTGTGTGGTGGTGAACTTTTTTTAATGGACATAAAATTCTCATTCAGTGTCATTTAGTTTTGAACCAATAATGTGTTCTCTGTACATAAGGCATCTAATTTGTATGGCTTGTATGGACCTGAGAAATATAACGTAGAGCCTAATTAAATTAGAAACTAAATCTTAACTAGGAGTACTTTTAAATTCAATTTTAAAACAAGTATTTACTTATTTGCATATATATAAGTGTTAAGTTACAAAAGGAACAGTTTCTTTTACAATATAACATTAATTGGCATCTCATTTTCTGACCCGCTCTTCCTTGTGACCTTTGACCCTGGTGTGGTTAATATCCTTTAACCTCTTAACCTCTCCCCCACCTGACCTTGACCTTTGCTTTTTGCCTGGTTTTACAGCATTGGCATGATGATGTACCTGATCTGATCAGATTTGAAAACCCTGTTAAAGAGCCCCACTTTGACTCGGGGACTATAGATAGAGAAGTGGTAGGTATTTGCTCATCGGAAGGAAGCTACGTTGCATAAATGTCAATTACAGCATCCCTTTTATTTTACGACCACCTATGAAACCTTGAAAATATGGTCTTAGTTATTGATTATAACTACATGTACGCTCGATCAAGTCATAAACTAATGCAGTTCCCCACGGGAACTGCTATCGGCATAAGAACTCGTCTGAGTCCTAAATCTTATGGCAGGTGACCTTAAAAATAATATTTTGTCAGATAGTACACAAAATCGCATTGGGACCAAATTAAGCGGTCTTATAATCAAGGTGGTCTTAAAATAGAGGGTTGTAAAATAGAGAGACTACTGTAATGCCAGATCACATGGAACATCCAGAATTCTGACATTTAAACTCCCAGGAATTCAGTAAGGCGGTTCACTGATGTAGATATTTGTTTTAGTTCTCTGGTTGTCACTGTATTCTCAGGTGATTTTAATGACATATTCCTCTGTATTTGCCATAATGGGAATGTTAAATAAAAGTTTAGAGAACTGCCTTAATCGGTAATATACATGCGTGTAATTGATTACAAATTGAAAATTTGCTGATCAAGTTCGTTGAATTTGTATACTGGTAAATGTAACTTTCATCAGCCAATCAATAGCTGATGAAGTCTGTGTCTGTAAGATGCAATATTCCAACCAGGGCATGGGTGTTTGAAAATTCTCAATCCAAGGGTTTCACTTGCATGTAAGTCATCAACCTCAGCCCTGTACTGCATTTATACGTAAGAATTATATATAAAAAGACTTGGTTTTAAGCCACAACCTGCGGTTAAAATGTAACTCCATGGTGTGGTGGGAGTTTCCGAAAATATACTTGAGTAATCACCATTCTGAGCATTGTGATATATACTTAGAGTTTTGAGTTAAGTCATTTGGACTTTAGTATTTTTGAGAACTCCGTCCCTGGTCAATTTCTTGCATGATAATAATCTCATATTGAATTGCTTTTACAAGAACTTTTTTTTTCAGCTTTCTTGCAGACACATATGTCTTAGTGCTGCATTTGTGAAAAAATTATTAATATCCCTTGATGCATTAACATAAAAACTAATAATAGCAACAGTACCTGATCTCTATATTAACCCTTTGATTCCCACAGCAAAGCTTTGTTGGCATGCAAAAGTCCCTATTAAAAGAATTTCTATCGATAATCAAGTGTGGCGGCCAAGGATCCTGAATGAGTTTTGTTGCCTGTTTGCAGCTGTTTGTGCCAGAGAAAGTGGAGATCCCGGAGAGATATATCTCGGATTCTGACGACGACGAGGAAACCATGGAGGACAGGCTGCGGCGACAGGAAAAATCCCATCAGATTAAAAAAATGCTGGCTGCTCAAAGGTGAACACACAGACACACAAAAAAGAATCATTGTGGCTGTAAAATTAAGGCACTACTGAAAAATCTTCCAGTTTCTGGCATGAGAAAATAACATGCTTCTGTTGCTGCAATATTGATGGAATGAAGATTTGGCCGGCAAAAACTGGTTTAGTTGTGCCTAGTGTGATCTCTTTACAATAATATATTACAGTGAAACTCCTGTATATTAAGACCACCCTAGGGACCAACAAAATGTGGCCCTATGCACCATTGTACACAAGTGGTCTTTATATACAGGTTCAATAACATTCAAGGTATATACCTGGAGACCTGTAAAATGTGGTCTTTATAAGCAGGTGGTCTTTACATACAAGTGGTCTTTAAAGCAGGTTTGACTATGTGTACTATTGCCGAACTGAATAGCTCTTATTGGCGTAGGATGCAAGATCGAATAGTATATTGATAGAAATTTTCCGGAGTGAATAGATCTTGATAGCTCTGCCTTATGCTCTGATTCTGCCTGCATTGGTGTTCCAATTAGAAGTATGCATTGTAACTTTGTAGTTACAATAGCTGACATAATTGTAGTGTGACAACCATAGTAACAGAAAAATATTTGCTGTTGGGTACTTTGTCCATTCTGCGCTGGCTGCTCTTGACACCAATCCTGTGTTCTGAACGAATCCAGCCTTCAGGAGTGGCGTGAGGAAGAGCTCTCCGGCAGCCAGCAGCGACAGTACGCACCGTTACACCAACAGGTGGCGTTGGAGAAACGTCGCCGAGAACATCTCCTTGACCTGAAGCAAGAACTTGCCCGTCAGGTCACCCAGAAAAGCAAAGAGGTCGCTGGTGAGTCGAGTTCAAAGTTTATAGTATGCAGATTAGCATTATTTTTTTTCAAAAGGGATGGGGTATTGGTATGCACATGTGTGGACAGCTTGATAAGCAGGATTAAACATTATGCATAATGCATTGTGTACCAATGCCACAAGATGGCAGAGTCCAAAGGAACTAAATATTTAGAGTATTACTTGTATTCCATTGACTTCAGGAGCAGTCTGTATGAATCAAAACTCTTCAGAAGCAAAATAAAAAGGGGGAAAAACATGTATAATTAATTCTACACTTGGGTGTAACCAAACCATGCCCAAAATTTTGACTTTATACAAAATTTAAATACCAGTAAATAAAAAAAAAAAGAAAAAAAATTGTTTCTCGGATAAAAAAATAATATGTCAGATATATATATGGCTTATAATAATTATTGCATTATGGCATTAGAAAAATGTGAAACATGTTTCCTACATAGCTAGCGATCTCTTACAGATAATTACGCTTTTACTGAAGATCCTTATGGTAAGCGTGGTGTCTGTGCCGTGTGGTAAATCTCTTTGTCTTATACCCTCAAACCCACTTCTCTCCTCTGGTGACGCTGCTTCAGATTTGGTGTTTTCTTGATACCTACTTCATCTAATAATAAACTTATAAGCTTCCATGATGATAACGGTGACTTAAATTGGAGACATGGCGTAACTACTTTGGTTATGCATGAGTGAACATTAGATCCAAGAAGGTGACAGAAATTGCCTTTGCAAGGCAAATTTATATTGGTGGCTCCTGTCAAAAGACTATCAGAAGTCTTCTGAAGTACCATTGTATTAAAGTATGTACATGGTTTTTATACTTACATTGTCTTTGAATGCCTATGGAAATTGGTGCTATATGAGTGTTAAATAATAATAATAATAATAATAATAATAATAATAATAATAATAATAATAATAATAATAATAATAATAACCATGATAATCATAATAATCATAACATTAACAATAATAATACATGTGTATAACAAGATGCATGTCGTAGTGATTTTCAGATTGTGGGGTGGTCCAAATGGTCAAATTTGGCGAAGGATTTTATAACTTTATCATCACACATATAATGTATTGATTGATGTGTGTGTGTGTGTGTGTGATGAGGTGGTCGGGAGGTAGTGATCAAAATATTGTGAAATTAATTATAATAAATGGGTAATTTTGACTGACTGGTGTGGTATTCCCAAACTAAATGTCAGGAGGGGTTCTATGGTTATAAGCCTTGCATGAATTCTTAAAGCATGCATAGTACATTCAGTAGATAAACATATACAATGTATGTAACAACCACTACTGTTGGCCCAGCATCTGCTTTATGTTACGTCATAGAATGAATTGCTGCCTACATCATGTACATCATGCATATGTGATAAACTGAAGGTTGGTTATTAGTCACACAACTGATGACTGGCCAACTACTTAACTACTAAGCCGGTCATAACTTGATTGATGACTCTATGGTTGATAAACTGAATACTGACTATAGGTCATAAACTGAGG
>JAAUYG010112017.1_pt1 | contig 11672 bp, 14 predicted proteins | sample 7278091 | NCBI WGS metagenome assembly JAAUYG01 (sample SAMN14350201, study PRJNA611818) | marine sediment metagenome | isolation source: surface marine sediment (0.6m) | place: French Polynesia: Moorea | collected 2018-08 | reverse complement strand
GTTCGTAAAGTGTTTGGAGATGTGAACAGGTTTGGGATTCTTTTTCTTGCTTTTATTTTGTCTAACAAACAGCCAACAAATTTTCCCTCCTGTATTGAGTCAAGTATCGTGAAATGCTTTATGTTCACCGATGTTGTAGGCAGAGGGAACCAGTCGTTCGCGGAAAGTCGAGCGAAATGTTCGGCAATAAAACATCAATACAGACGCTGAAAAACATTCAAGAACAACCATCAAAATTGATGAAGCCTCCTCCCGTTTCCAAGCAGTATCCGAAACGCTTGTTGCAAAAGGTCAGGTCTCTTATTCTTCATCCAATGCTCGCTTTCTTCGGGACCTCCTATCAGCATGGCTGAAGAGTTTGGACCTGTTACGAACCTCTTTGGGGACGGGGCGCGAATATAAACGGGCGATTGCAGAGCCGAGTCAGGGTTCCCACCGATCGTAGAAATTGTTCATCCTCAATTAGGGGAAAAAAGATCAAATCAGGTTGGGTGAGGAATTGTTGTCATCCACTGTGGTTCGACAGGCTTCTCAGGCTCTTTTGGTGTGGGGTTGTGTTGGCATTGTCTTTGTCATTGTTATGCTCATCGTTAGGCAGAGCGCAGCGAAGCCGAGACGGCCTCATGGAGTCATGTACGTGTCGTTGTCATTGTGGTCCTCCTTTCTTACTGCACTGCTTACCCAGGCTGGGGACTCCCAACACTGCACTGCATTGCTTTGTTGGGCGCGACATGGCTGTCATGGACTCGTGTCTGTGATGTCTGTGTGTTGAACCCGGTTGCTATTGTTGTGGTGGAAGACTCAACCCTCACTTGCCAAGGCAATATTCTCTTCAAACCAGAACACCATGCATTGTCACTGCTGTTGCGAGTGTAACGGTTTGAAGAGTGCACTGTGTTGGTATCTGCGCGCTTTTTTTTTGCGCTAACACAGCGTCAAATTATATACCCCCGTGATGACACTTTCAGCCGATTTCCGAAGAAAAAGCACAGTTGCAGACAGATAACCACATGCGTTCTGAAGAAGTGGATGAAATCGAGCAAATGTACATCCCTCCTGAAGAACCAGGTTAGATCTGCGAGTTCCTATTTTGTGCAATGTGTTTGCGTCGTCTTCGTTTCTGACTTTTCCCGCCCACCCTCACTCCATACACACTGCTACTGCCTAGAGACTCGAGCTAATCATGTGACATGTGGCATGCTGTTTCCTGTGGTCCGTCTGGGCACCAGATACACGGACGAACATCACAGGGTAACATCAAGCCGCGCAACACACAAAGCGAAGTTGAACCAATTTTACGCAACAGAGAGTTTCCGCGAATATCCACTGAAACTTTTTTCTCCATGAAACTGACTGTTTTTGTCTTTCAGATACGTTCGCAGACATTTGGGCCGCAGATCATCCAATTATGGCAGGTACGTTTCCTCAAAAAAATGGACGAGTCCAAAACCAATCTGGCATTTCTGATTTATCCTGTGGTTGAGATCCATCTTTGTGCAAGTCTTCACTCTTCACAGCACGAGATCAGATTCGTCGAGCGACAAGTATTTGCAACTTTTTGTGACCGTATTCTGACGCCTAACGGGCGAGAGTAAGGTGCAGAAACTTCATTGAGATAATTCCCGGTCACAAGGGACGAATCAGTCCATTTGCCAACCCAACGCTCTGGATTCTGTGCACTTTCCGTGTGATAGATAGACGAACCCCCCCCCCCCCCACACCCCTACTGCACTGCTGGTTGAAGCTGACATCGTATGCCTTTCAGAAGATGAGGAGGAAGAGAGCAGTGACGAAGACAGTTTGATTTCGGATACGGATGAGGAAGGCTCCATTGTTATTCGGGGTAAGTACCGTCTCAGGCCGCCTTTTCTTGAAAACGAACTTTCCTGGCCAAAATTTCGTCCCGTGTTGTCAGAAATGCTGGAAAAACAGCACGAATGTTGTTGCAGCAGTGAGGGATTTTGTCCAACATTTGGTTGTTGGTTTTCAGACTGGAAAATAGAGGAAGAATCGGAGTGTGGTGACATTGCCATTTGCCTGGAAGACCTGCCCTCCATCCATGACATCCCTCTTCCGCCACTGGAAGATCTGTTGCCAAAAGACGAAGACTTCTACAGTTCCCTTTCATAGCTGGTTCTGGTGCAGACTCTTGTTGTCGTCACTTGAGCGCACACGCAGAAAAGCGACAGGCATTCGACCTGTGCTGTCTGCTAATTCTAGTCAGCTGTCTGGTCGATTCCGTATGGTGGTTTTTTCTGTCACCGCCGTGTGACTAACCCACACCAGCTGTGTGTGTTTTCACTGCGGAGCACAATTTCCAAATTTCCCTTTCGTTTTATTTCAATTTCTGCTTGCCATTACATTGAGACGAAAGCTATTTACAGAGTGTTTCAAGAAAAGGAGAAACTTCCATCACAAGCTGATAAAATGGGAACATTGCATCTTTTGAAATCAACACAACAAAAATATATATTTTATACCAAAATATGTTTATCTTTCTTGTACGTCCTGTGCTTTGTGCGCCCACGGAATCAGAGGTCTCTTCAAGTTTTGGAGTTTCCCGTGACAAGTTCCAAGTGTTTTGCCGAGGACACAAATCATCGTCCGTTCACACCCAAGATCTGACCACAAAGCACACAACGCACTTTTGTAATGCTGTTGTCGCTTTTGTTTGATACAAACAAGAAAAGAGAGACGATCAATCTGTGTTATCTGCTCCTGTACCAGGGGTACCAGTAGTAGGTTTGGTGCAGCTTGGTGCGGTCGTAGTGTGAAATGTTGTGAAGTCTCCTCAGGTTCCTGGCAGCCATTGTAGACCCGGTCTGTTTAGTTCCGATCAACAACTTGAACGTGGAGTTCAGGCAACCATTTTCATTTGTGGAGCTGAAATGACCAAACCAGAAATGTTTGGTGAACTTACCCTGCCACACAACGGAGACCTCGCTGCCAAAGTGTGTGACTTTTATGGTTTCTTAGAAATTCTCTGAAAACTGGCTGTGTGCGGCAAAGAGAAATGAAACTGGCTTTTGGTCGCGCAGGATTGGATTCGCTTGCAGATGTATAGTGATTGAAACATTTAACATTGTTCAAATAAAAATTCGCGTTCAAAAGAAGCAAAGCATTTTGGTGTTTCACAGTGCTGGAACTGATTGGCGCACCTTTTCCTGAGAAACAACTGCAAACAAAGCTTCCAACTGGAGATTGGGTTGGAATGCTGATTCTCTTGGTTGCCCTTTACTCAGGAACAGGGGGTTTGTCCCCATTGTCATGTTCTAGTTAAACTGTCTGATTATTTTGAGGTCTTGTGGGCAGCGAACAGTGAACATAAATGGAACTTACCGTGGCTTCGGCGAAGAAGCGAATCCCACGACGTAAATAGTGAAGCCCAGAATGCAGAAGGGCAGGCAGGTGGTGTGGATCATGAATGCGTATCTGTAGAATGTCGCGTCACAAAAGTTGATATCACTCGGGTTGTTTGAGGTTTTCTTGTTCGCTCTGTAGATGATGATACTCCCTGCAAAGTTTTCATGGACGGGCTTTTTGACTCGCGTTCCTGAACAGTGGTAATTTCTTTCGTTCAAGTGGAAAACGGAACAAGAGACTTGTGACTGGCGTGTGGCTGAGCTACCTGCGAGAATGATGGCGAGGAGAAAGCAGTTGAACGCGCAGTCGATCGGGTTGAACTTCGTCGCGGATTCTGCGCTGAACTCGATGGAGTTGTCCGTTCTCAGTCTGCTCCTCGAAAATCTTATTGAGACCTGCGCAAGAGAGACAGTGTGTAAACTCATTATGTCTTGAAACAAGGGAAAGTAGATTTGACGTTGAGGTTCAGCACGGAAGAAAAGAAACTCACTTGCACACTGTAGATGAGAACCTTGAGGACTCCAAACACGCCTGCGATGATGAGGTAAATGGGTATGTTGTCGTACGCTGGGCAGGACTCCAAATAAGCAGCGCCTGAAAAAGCGCATCAGCAAGTGTTCTAGTTTCTTAAGTTTTTCGCATCTTGACTTGTGACACTTGCGTGACCGTGTTGAACCCTGCAGTTTCCAAAATTGGATGTCCTCAGTTTTTAATGCAGGGAGTGTTTTTTTTTTTTCTCATTGCACACGGCCAAGAATTTCGCTTTGTACAGCTCGAAACGGAAAAACAAGACTCAACAACTTACCCATGCCAATCATGGATGAAGGAATGATCATGACGAAACAAGCGGCCAGCGCTATCGTAACTGAAAGGAGAAATGACGCCTTTTGAGGATGCTGGTCGGAAATTCGTGTTTTGGGATTGGGTATAACAGCGCACAACTACGAGTTCACAGCAATGAGGCAATGTTGTACAGTTTCAACCGATAGTTGCAAGTTTGCGCGGTTGTTTTGTTCTCACCACCTCAGGACTGTCATTCCCTCACATGGGGGCCATATGCAGCCCCTCCACGTGGCAAGGGCCCCTGTGCCGGATATTGACGAGGCAGTGTGTTGTTTTACTTACTGATTGTGCACATGCGTTCTCCCTGGGTGTCGCACCGGTCGGGATTGCGGTGATGGCTGTACAGCATCATGTTGTTGGACGACAGACCACACTGTGGGCAGTCGACACCCGGCCTGTCCGTACTGAACTCCGGACCCAGCACTGAGATCACGTTTGAATCTGCTGCAGCGGTACTAATTCTCGGTGGGGTATCAGACACTCTGGCGTTGCTGTTCGGGGCACCGCGGTTGGATGTTGGGGTTGTAGAGTTCGGTCTTTGCGCGCCAGTGGGACTGGCCCGGAGTGTTGGGTTGGAATTGGAGTGATGTCCCGTATTCGGCTGGAAAGTCGGGGAGAAGATGTCCACGGGCTCGCGGACGGCTGTCTCCGGGAGGGAGAGGCGGCCGCGTTCGTCGCGGTGCACCTGGAGGCGGGACCCGGCCGGGGGAGGCTGCAGGCTGCCGCAGCGCGGTGTGTCCGCCGCAGAGGGGGTGCGCACGTCCTCGATGTGGCACGACTCCTGCGACCCGCTCGAGGAGCTGGGGTACGGGGGCGGCGGCGTGATCGATGTCGCGCTGCGCTTGTACGGGGGAGGCTCGATGCGCAGTGTCGGGATGAGCGCTGTGGAACTCATCTCCGTCACGCTCTCCGGCGTCGTGCTGCTCGATTCTGGATAAGGTGGTGGTGGTGTGATGGACAATCGCAACCGGCGGTGCTGGTTGATTGCTGAAAAAAATTCGCTTAATTTCACCATTGCAACCAGGCATGTGTCAGATTAGAAACGAATGACAACGGAATAAGATTTGAGCGCTTACGAATGGTGCAGGAAGCTGAGGAATCAATGGAAATGAGATCAACACGTGTGCCGCGCACCACATCGTACGGAGGCGGAGGCTCGCTCGACGTGCTCGGCTGGTTCTGCAGTTCGATGTCCATGTCTTCTCCTTCTGCTGAATACAAAACAAGCTCGTGTCAAAACTGACGAAAATTTAATGAAAATGCATTTTCCGCAGTATCCACAAGCCATATAGAATCTCTTCCACAGGAATCTGGTTGTCAGAATCAGAAACAAAAACCAACCCTGCCTCGTGTTGCCTGAATTTTGGCAAATGTTACAGAAATATTGTTCTGTGGGAATATTGCATTTTGCTTTAGTTTCCGAAAAAAACACATCTTTTAGGCATTTCCTTCGTCATTCACTCTCTGCTGACGGGGTGCCTTGTGAAAATGCAAACACCCGCTGGCTCGAATGCACGGTCAAAGCACCGACTTTGAACCAGGAAGTCACAATCTGTTCACTTTTGCGTGGCAAGATATGAAGCAACGGTCCCAGACAAGCTTGGCCTGCGTGGACTGTTGTCCAGGCTGAAATTAGTCCTGCAGGAGAAGTTAATTGTGGAAGTAAAGAGGAATTCTATTTCTAATTGATTCCCGAAGGGCTCCTGGTTGTGTCAAATGAACAAGAAACAGAGGTGTTAATTCTCTTGTGAAAAGTGCAAGGCCACAGGAAAAAGATGCCGTTCGGCCTTTGCGCGCGTCTTTATTCAGCTCAACGCACACAAACTGAACTCTGCTTGAAATGATGAGTGGAATGAAATTGCAGGCACATTAGGCTGTATATCCTGGTGTGGCGGAACCTGGAAAAGTATGGAATTTTTGGAACACTGCTGAACACGCTGTAATTTTTTGCAAACAAACCAAAAAAAAAAAAAAAAAAAAATTGTTTTTTTTTGTAACCGCGCAAAGAAATGGAAGAACACCAACATTTGTACATTTATCTTTTTTTTTATGAAATTGCATTCACATTTGGCTGTATATCCTGGTGTCGCGGAACCTGGAAATGTTTTTAATTTTTGGAACACTGCTGAACCCGCTGTAATTTTTTTCAAACAAACCAAAAAAAAAAAAAAAAAAAAATTGTTTTGTTTTGAAACCGCGCAAAGAACTGGAAGAACTCCAACATTTGTACATTTATCTGTTTTTATATGAAAACGGCAAAAGAATGATGCACAATGCAAAGAAAAAAGATAATGCACAAAACGAAAAGAAACGAAGTCTGGAAGCAATTCTGAATGTGTTTTGCCATGCAGTTTGACTCAATTCCGTGCCTTTGAGCATGCAGGCATTACAAAGAGCTGCGTTTAGTGTTGTCGGAAGATGGATTCAACGTGCAGAAATAAACAATCAAATCCAGATAAGCAGCCACCCAGAAGAAAAGGTCCAGGAACAATGGAAAGAACGAAACCAAGATGCAGTCTCCGTTGTGTATTTCCTGAAAGTATGTCTCACCTGAATTCGAGATCAAAGCTGTCTTGGTGAAGACACGTCGAGCATTATTGGCGAATTCCACATACAGTTGAGTGCGTGCACCAGTCAGTGGAAACGATCTTGATTTGTAGTTTGTTCTCTGAGAGAGGAATATCACTGATGTTGCGGAAAATATGGGTCAATCAGACGGTGGATTCTGCACCATCTGCAGCTGTAGCGATGATGATAATAAACAGGGGAATGACCTGCTTTGAAGCTGTCGATTTCCCAGCATTGATTTACAGTAAAAGGCAGCTTCGCTTTCGAACCAATTTCGCACGTAGCTGCGGCAGCAGCTGTACATACGTATGCACCGCGGCACTTGGGTCTTATTCTCCGCTGAAACAGATTCGCATTACCATCCGCACAGATTGTGCATGTCTGGATGCTTGTCCAGTGGCTTCTCGCAGAATTTTCGTCCGACGATTCAGCATCAGGAAGCACAGATTTTGCTGGGAGGGGGGTCTGCTTGTGGATGATTTTTTTTCCGTTTCATAAGACACAGACACACTTTTGAAGCCCTGGCCTCACCGAGCGCGTCAATGCATCCGCATCGCGTCGACACATTGCATTGCGCCGGCAAATTTTATTATTAGAGAGTTTTCGCTTGTGCACTGTGTACGTTATGCCTGAAATATGACATCATAATTTAGGTCAAACAGGAACCAGGTTTTGGCAGCTGACAGATGTAAACACACAAAAATGGTGATTTTTGTGTTCATTTTTACTTGATAAATTATGCAAAGTATACTGAAGTCTCAGAAAAAAAAAAAAAATAATAAAGTAAAATAGTTGTTGATGTTACTCTGTGAATTTTTGTGCCAGTTGTTCTCATTAAGAAGGGAAATTTGTTGTTTTGAAATGTGCATTTTTTTTCAGAAATTTTGATCTTCAAAATGGCAGAATGTGAACTTTTAGTGTTTTCTTGCAGGCATCAAAAGTTATGAATAAGAGGAAAAAGCCATTCAAGTTCAATTTTGAAAGAGAAAAGATCCTTCTCTCTAAAGTTGTTAATGTGAACCCTTACCAATATGAGCATGAGACTGCTGCTTAGGTGAAGATTGCAAATGCTGTCACATTGGCTGTCAATGAAGATGATTTGGAGATTTCCCCTAGATGTGCCAGGGAGAAAATGAATTTGTTGCTTTCTCAATTTGCCACTCAAAACAGGAAAAACTTGCAAAAGTATTTTTTATCAGGTTGGGCAGTGATGAAGAATATGAGGACAAGGTGTCAATGTTACAAACCATAGTTGACATGAGGCATGATGCTGAAATTGAAAAGGAACAACAAGCCAAAGAAAGGGATGATCAGAAGCATAAGATGGGTACTGTAAATGAAGATGGAGTTGATGTGAGGATTGTGGCTGTAAAAAATGAACAAGGTAAAGTTCAGCACTGTTACACCTGAAACATTTTCAACAATGCATCAGATTTTGTTGTGTGCAAGATTTTTTTTGGAACATTTGCTTGTTACACCTGAAATTTTTTGAGAAATTACAGGCAACACACAAGATTCATTCTTTGAAGAGCAAGTTGATGATGGTGATATACTAGAGGAAGGCCTGAGCAAAAAATGTCAGGAGACTTTTCTCTAATCTTCTCATTGCTCTTTGCTAAATATACAAGCAATTAATCATCATTATCAGGTGTGAATGCATTTGTCTAGGCATGTGCAGAGTACAATTTTTTGTTTGCAGGTCAGTGAGTCACAGGGTACAGAAAAGCATTGGAGACATTGAAATTTCTGCAGAAAAGATCTGACCAGGAAATGGAGGTAACTTTATTGCATGAGTGAAATGAAACCAGAAGGCTAGAGTTGGAGGAGAGAAAGATTTAGCTTCAGGAGCAGCAATTTGCACAGCAATAGCAACAGACAAATGCAATTTTGGAAAAACTTCTGCAGATTCTGGATCATGGAAACAAATAAAAAAGTAATTCATGTGAACATTTTCAGGTGTAACATTTTTTCATAAGGTTTTTTGGGGGTGTTGCAAATCATGTTGTCTTTTTTTTTCCTATTTTCAGAATGATGCTGAGGATTATGACAGTGATCATTCAGGCTCAACCATTGTTCTCTACAATTGGCATCCATCATTTCTCAACAAGTCTCATGGGACAGCATCTGACCCTGTTTCTGTTTCCAGTTCTCAATCTACACTGGTCTTGAGTGATGCTAGTACAGTCACATATTCAGACACTCTGCCTGATTTGCAGTGAGTAAAAAACAAAGAAATGGAAATATTGTGTAATGAACAATTTATTCCATCCAGTGGTAACTATAAGAAAACTTCTTGATAAAGCAACTTTGCATTGTGTAACAAGTTTGAAAAAATGATTTTGTTATTCTAACTTTTTGTGTTCCTTAATAAAGTTCAAAAATTGATATTCTGCCTGCTGAATTTTCCATGTCTATGAAAAATAGTCCAGCAAGTGAGGAGGGTCAACCTTGAAGTAGGAACTTGTCTGTGATCCATACAGACATGTATGTGCATTCATTAGGAGTGTGCTCACCAAGTAATACTTTTTCAATAGTTGCAGAAGAAATTTCTGATTTTTTGCAAAATCAAGAAATGCAAATAGAGAAATCACCTTTCCAAAACCCCATTCTACAGATTGCCTGACAGGAGTAGCTTTGCGATTGAATTCTTCCTGGTCTACAGTTAGGTTATTTCTTTTGAAAGGTTTTAACAGGTACCAGCATAATGCATATACTGAGTCTCCAAAAATTGCCATCTGTCTTCCTGCATCACCAGTCATGTTCAAAAGAGGTGCATCCACCCCTGACAGGTAATACACATAGGCATCATATCTTCTACCTTCTACAGGTCCAGTGTAGTGAGCAATGATACCATTGGGACATATGATTGATTGGAATTTCAATCCATATTTTTGTTTGTGGCCACTGAAGTACAATTCTTGTAATTTGCCTGGTCTACATATGCCTCTCAGAGTTCTATCAATGAACCCCCATACATTGTCCAGTGGACAACCTTTGTTATGAACTGCAGTAGCAAATCTCTCAACATCTAGCCAATTGGTGTCTGGGTCCAAAATTTCCAATCTATGTCTATGAGCTTCCTAAATCAAAGTGCACATGGAGTTTGCAATTCTGGACAATTCTGTAATGTGATGGCCAAACAATGGCACTATGTCACTGAGCCTGTTAGGGTACACCAGACATCTCAACAAAATTGCAAGACCTTCTTGCCCACCCCAAGTCAACCTGTCTGCAGCAAGCCTAGATCAGTGTATAGCTCACAGAAACCATTTTTGTCAAAGTGGAAGTTACTCTTAAATTTGTCATCTGTAAAATTCTCAATCTCAAAATGTTTGTACTTTTTGAAGTCACCAAGTTGTGCTTCTTCATCAAGCATGTCATTGAGCAAGGCTAGGCAAATATCATCTATCTTTACTGCCTTTGGGTCCAAAGTCATCACCTCCAGAAGAAAATCTGCTGACATGATGAACTGCAAGTGGTCAAAAGAAAAAAAAGGTGACAGTTCAGTTTCAAATGCAAACTTTTTGGAGTACATGCACATCTGTAGAATAGTTAAAACAAAATGAGTCTGAATACAGGTTCATGAAAAAAAAACTGCACCTCACCAGAAACTTGGATCTAGGAGAAGACATATGCTTAATCTTTTTCAGGTGTAACAATTGCTTTTGACACAATACACTTTGCATGAACAACAGCTCAAACTAAAATAACTTTTTCAGGTGTAACAATGGTCAGACACTTAAGAAGAGATAAAAATCACAAAGGTACTGCTAGTTATGTGTAGCATACAGCGACATTGTGCAACCTAGACATGTGGTGTTTGAACATCTTTCCACACCCATCACATTTGTATGTAGGTTTCCCATATGTGGTCTGTTGATGGTCAATCATATTTTTTTCTATTCTGGTGTGAAATTTGCAGGATTTGCAGCAATACACTTTCCACTCATGCACTGTGGAGTGAGTTTTCAGCTCAGCTTTGTGCTTATAGCAATGACCACATTTTTCATACTTGAAGGCCTGAGTACTGGAATACAAATATCTGTGTTCTTTTAGAGAACTGGCCTAAGTGAAAACATGACCACATGTTCTGCACTTATGTACACCTTTTTTGTGTGTTTCCCTGTGTGCCAACATGCCAGCCCAAGTGACAAATCACCTGTTACAAGTTTTCAATTTGCAGGGATATCTTCTCTGTTTGATCCCAAAGGTGTGAAATTGAATACTAGTGGGTTTCAGCATTTCTCTACTGGAAGACAGGTCTTTTTTCTTTCTGCACAAAGGTTTTTTCTCAGGTGATTTGTTCAGGGGCAATCTATGAGGTTCCTCTCCCAGAGACAGGAGTGCATGCACAGTGCTCCTTGTGACATGTCTCATAGGTAAATCTTTGCAGAGATAGAGGGAAGGGTCATAAATGATTGTGTCATCAGTGGAATCAGTATCATGAACAGTGGGTCCACACAGTTTGTAGCCTGCCTGTTTCCTCTGTTTCTTGGGCAACTGAATGTCAATAATCTCCACAAACAAGGCACCACCAGCATAAGCAAGTTTGATGTCACAATGCTCAGACTTTTTTCCAGCACATGTGAAACAAGATCCTTCTTGAAAGAGAACTGAACAATGCAAACCTGTGACTCATGACAACAGATAAATCACAATCTCATCTGCAAATACTCTGTCTTTGGAAATGTATGAACAGTATTCTTCCATGCTCAGTTTCTTTCTGTCTAAAAACTTGTGAACAGGTGTTTGCACATCATCAACATTACCCTCCAAAAGCATAGCACAAGAGTTTCTGAGTTCAGAGATAGTCAGCAGACTGTGATGTTCATAAATGTGGAAGACAGCATTTCCTGGGCACACAGAGTGTTCACATGGTTTCAGTCTCAAGCCTAGGC
>JAAUYG010117553.1_pt1 | contig 11673 bp, 4 predicted proteins | sample 7278091 | NCBI WGS metagenome assembly JAAUYG01 (sample SAMN14350201, study PRJNA611818) | marine sediment metagenome | isolation source: surface marine sediment (0.6m) | place: French Polynesia: Moorea | collected 2018-08 | reverse complement strand
GGAAGTGTGATATCTTGAAAATGGCTGACCATAGAGCGAAACAAATGAAAATTTGGAACTCGGGGAATCAGGGTACTACAGTGCACATATGTAGGGTAGCTTTGATGCCCAATTCCTCGGGTTTGGTTTGGGGTCATTTGGTACACTTTGCAAAATTTCCAATTTTACAATTTTCAAAACTACTCGTCTCCCATTTTTCATCTGATTTCAACCAAATTTTAATGTAGATATGTTGGTCGCGAGGGAATATAGGTTATGACGTTTTTTGGCGATCTGCCAAGAATTAAAATTTTACGTTCTTTCAAAATTTTTGATAACAGGACAGTATGGGGCCGGAAATTTCAAAAATTATAAATGTTGTGGCAATCTGCCAAAAATTAAAACTTTTGTGGCACTTTGATATTTTAACATGAAAGTCAATGGGAAGATGTGCAATATCTTGGAAAATGGCTGATCATAGAGTGAAACCGATGAAAATTTGGGACTTGCGGTCCTATGTTATGTAGGGTACTTTTCATATCCGATTCTTCGAGTTCAGTTTCAGGTCATTCGGTACACTTCGTAAAATTCCTGATGTTAACATTTTCAAAAGGCTGCTGCTCACACTATTTTCATTCAATTTCAACCAAACTTTAGAGAAAGCATGTAACCCGGGGAAATAATGGCCATTACTTTTTCTGGTGATCTGCCAAATTTTAATATATCCATGGCACTTTGAAGAGAAGTTACCTCAGCTACATTGCCATTATCCATAAAGCTATATTAGTTTCATCTGGCAAAAGGTCAAGCAGAGCGTCAAGGCCCCTGGGCCTCTTGTTATACAATGTAGCTGTGTAATACATAGCCGTGAACTGGTATACCCGTATACTGTGTTGTACTTAATCAAATTGTCTTTTCACTTTAGTTTCATGTGGTACTCATGCTCTCCTTTCAGGAAAAAGTTGGTGTTGGAGTTATGATGGCAGCCGCAGTAATGGCCCCAGTTGGATATTTTCTCAGTGGGATAAAGACGTATAGAAAAGGCGGACCTGTCGTGGATGATGAATGAGAACATGAACATCTCTAGTGAAAGACATATAGGATATTGAACTGTTGACAGGAGAGAAAGCATGCCTTCACATCTCGCTAGATGAAAATACTCACTGTGCCATAGCCATAGAACAGTGCGATTTGCCAGTAAATTCAGCCATTCTCCTCTTTCAGAATGTTCCATTTAACAATTTTAGTATCACTGGATATCATCCCTCAACCAGGCCTGCTGTTTGAAAATATAATCTTTGGCATATGAGCTTTCATTGGAAACAGGGTGTAACCAGTCTCGGGGGTCTTCTGTTCATGCTGTTGTCCTTCTACAACATGATGTATTAAAATAAAGCTGTGCGTTCGCAACTTGGACATGTTAGAAACCATCAGTTGTTTGTTATTCATGTGTTATTATCTATGCTTCAAGGCATGGAGGGTTACCGTGCAAATCTGGGCTCATAATTTGATACCCATTCATTCTTGTCTACTGCATCCCTTATTTCACATTGTGTGTAACCTGTTCCTTGTCCCAGGGCTTAAATAGTGGGATATATGTTCCTTGGAGTAGTTTCACATGTACCTTACCTTATATGTAGGTATAGGCAAGCAAGTGTACATATTGTTCCTAATAAGATAAGTTCATACAGACTTACGGTCATGCGGTGTATTTATTTGGCAGTTTGCATACTCAAGCAGAGGTCCACTTTTAGTTCGTCTTTGTTCGCTATCTTGCTCCATGGGGAATATCTCGGGAACAGCCTGTCGAAAGCAGTGAGCATTGTGAGAGGATATGGAAAGACATGATTATCTATTTTCTATAAAATGATTTAAGAGTGACCTTAAAGCGAGTATTAACATTGAAAAGTGAATTACAATTCATGAAGAACTTCACTTCAGAGGCACGATTGTTGAGCCTCAACTGATGCAGCAAATCATCAAACTTGAGAGCCCACTTATGACTACACCTCATTGTATGTGATGAAAATTTATTAGCTTGCAGAATGCAATATTTTACTGTTCCATAAGATTGAAGCCCAAGTAGCAGTTTGATATCACATCACAAAGTCGAGACTCTAGTCCCCAAACCATCCTTTATTACCGGTACATGTAATGCCCTCCCGTAGATAGTGCAAACGGTCCCTCAACATGTATGTACCCCAACTTCTTTTGACCATCTGTGCAACATGTGCAGGTAGCATTCATCATGTTCATTTGGTTTCAAGTACTTTTTATAATCGGTCAAATTTTTGAAAATCCATTATTATCACATGTGACTAACAATGAAACAGTTCTTTCCCTAACAGAAGGGGCTAGTCCAACCACCAATTTGACATCCATGCATTGTACTGTGCAAGTCTCATATTTACTGGTACAGAAGTGCTAGTAAACACCATACCCCTCATAGCCATGTAATCACGCCCTTTCCACCTTAGCTTAAAATAGTGTTCCACCCACAATAGTGTTCTATCAATAGACTTTTTTTGTACCCAGTACTTGGGGCGTGTGTACTGTATCTGCTACTAACACCATTGTGACTACCTCAGAGGGTGTGTTAAAAAAACACTTCTGTAGTAACTGAGCATCTACATTGATAAAGCTAGCACACTCAGTACCTGTTTGGATGGTAACCGCCCCTCTGCCAAATGAACTGCAAAGGCAACTACGGTGGAGAACCTTTGTAACCCGGGCTTTGTAACAACCTCGGATTCAGACCACCTCAGAAAAAAACTTCTCAGCTGTACAAAAATTATGTTTCAAACATTAAGCATGTTAAGCATGCCGGCCTCACAAATGAAGACCCCTTCACAACCAAGACCAGTTGTTTTGAGCAGTTCCATGTGTGGCCTTTAATAACTCCGATGTTGCAGAACTCCACTAAGCGACTCTGTCTCAACTACATTGTTCATCACAGCCCTCAACAAGCCACTAGAACACTGTGATACTAAGTCGCATTGTTGTACATGTATTTCAACATTTTTAAGCAAACCGAATAGACGATACCATAATGACAAAGTTTCAGAGGAAAAGTGTGGGAGGGAGAGGGGGGTGTAACAAGATCTGCCCCCCCCCCCCCCGCCACACACACCCTCTTTCAATCATACAGCTATATAAAACAGACTTAAGTGGTTTTTTATCTTGATACATGTATTCAACTAGCAGTCCATTGAGTCCAATATCAAATTATGCAAGCATGATGCCTTTAACACCGTAAAGTGAAGAGAATGGAATGTTTCAAGGTGCATTATGTAATACTCTTGACATTGTAGCTTCAGGCTGGTAAAACTTGTTGACTGAACTTGTCAATGAGAAAGTACTACATATAGAGAACTCCCGGGAGAGAACTGCTAAAAGTTATTAAAGGTTACATATTGTATTGGGTTTCTCAATTCATGCACCAGACAAGTCGGCTGTTGGAATTTCCAAACCCAAAATTTTCACACTTCTGTTGACCTTAATTGGCACATGTTTCAGGTTTCAGATTTATTCTAATAGAGAGAGCACATCATCTATTAAATTGTTACAATGATGTACTCTAATGCTAGTTGTTTACCTGCCTTGGTGATTTATACCTCTTTGCTGTTTTGCAATCATTAGCCACAGCAGAATACAATATACTGCTGGTGTGAGTCAACATTGTACAAGTCATAATTGAGGTATATATACCAGCTGGTGGTTGTTTTCTAGCACTTACTGTAGAAATGACAGGTTTACATCTTTACAGGTGACTGATATCCTAAACTCCCCTCTAGTGGGGATCGCATCATTTGGCACCAAATAACGAAATCAATACATATCACAGAAGTGTGGAGTTAGTCTATTCTACAATAAGCTTGGGTCCTGATCACAGTGCATGTAAGGCTCACAATAACCAGTTTGGGTCCTGATCACAGTGCATGTAAGGCTCACAATAACCAGTTTGGGTCCTGATCACAGTGCAAGTAAGGCGCACAATAACCAGTTTGGGTCCTGATCACTGCATTTAAGGCACACAATAACCACTTTGGGTCCTGATCACAGTGCAAGTAAGGCTCACAATAACCAGTTTGGGTCCTGATCACAGTGCATTTAAGGCACACAATAACCAGTTTGGGTGCTGATCGCAGTGCATGTAAGGCTCACAATAACCAGTTTGGGTCCTGATCACAGTGCATTTAAGGCACACAATAACCAGTTTGGGTGCTGATCGCAGTGCAAGTAAGGCTCACAATAACCAGTTTGGGTCCTGATCACAGTGCATTTAAGGCACACAATAACCAGTTTGGGTCCTGATCACAGTGCAAGTAAGGCTCACAATAACCAGTTTGGGTCCTGATCACAGTACATGTTAAGCTCACAATAAGGAACATATCGTAGCAAACTCATATCAGCAACTCGAGTTAAAGCACTGGATATAGACTAGAACAACACAAACACAAATACTAAAACATACACACATATCGCAAAGGCACGAAACAAAACCAAATTGCAGCATTGAATGCAACTGGGGAAACTTGTTTCTCTGTCTTTTACACCTGGAATGTGTAGGAGGGTAGTCTATCCTAATTATTTTTCTGCAATTGCAGGAATTTTGCGACGAAATAATGCTGGGCTGGCTCGGCTTTTCTTCCGGGACAGGATGGGCAGGTTTTTGTGGTGCAGGATAACCTCTAGTTCTATCTCGTGCTGAAGAGGGAGCCACTTGGTGCAGCTGTGGTGATCTGGAAACAATGTACTAAGGTAGTTTAGGATGTTTTCATTTCTGGTAAAGACATAGCTTGACGTGATCGAGGTTTACTCATAATGTTCATAAAACTGTCGCAATTGTTTTGGCAATGATACGTATTAATTATTTCGTAGTGGGGTCTTCTCAAATTATGAATCCAGAACCACCCACTGTTGCATATATCCAACAGCACTACAAGTCTGAGAAGACATTTCAAAAGATTAACCACTATATTTGTGCACATTACTAGCGCTCAGTTTATCACATCATACATAAGATGTAAAAGCAAATATGTTGAACTTCTCATAAACATTAGAGGGAATTCCTGAATCCTGACCTCCTAAAATCTCCTGTATGGTGAAGGAAGCGGAGGCCAGGGTTGACTTGTGTGACGTCTTCACATCGAATAGCAGGAGTGCATCCTTCAAAACACCGTAGCCAGGATCGACCTGGCAAAGTCACAAACACGCAACAATATGATGTCTGTGTCATACTAGTACACTGGTCCCTCTATTTTACAACCCTCAAGTTTAAGGCCACTTTATTTATAAGACCACTTAAATTGGTCCTCAAGAGTTTGTGTGTGCTGTTGAACCTTTATTTTATGAGCACCTAAAATATAAGACCACCTATCCAAAATCCACTGGATGGTCTTAAAAACTGTATCTATACAATATATATATAGTAGTTACATCTACCTTTTCAAAATCTGACTTTTAGATCGCAGCGTGATCTTCCCTGCACTCAGTATGTGCTTGCTGGGGGTGGAGGTAACTTTTTATAGTCCCCTGCATAAAGTGTATAAGTAGTTGTCATGGATAAAAGAGTACTCTGGTCAGTCCAACCTGTATTGCCCCCACCCCCCCATATTCATACTCAAGATCCAGTGTAGGACATAGCAACCAAGCATTACTACATTCGAGTCCTTACAGAGTGTCTAAAAGACCTGATATAAAAGTAATCTTCAGTTGGTAATGCATAACAAAGCAGAGTAGGCACTGGCCAATCTGGGTGTGGGTGCGGTGGTGGTGGTGGGGTGCGGGTCAAACCTTTGCTTTAATTTTAAACAGGTTTGTATTATTTAACGCTGTGTTAGAACTCAGAACACATGACTGTGTTTGCCTGTTACAATTGCATGTCATGGACTTACCTCAAAGTCGAGGCCAAAGAAGGCGTCTGCCCACCCTGCTACAGATGATGACTTGGCCAGAACCTTTGGCTGTGCAGTCCTCCGCGATCGCTGGCTCTCACTGCGACTAGAATTGAAGTTGAAGACAATTAGTACACTCATTTCATATGTGTATCACAGAACCAAAAACTACTTTCCATTGAAGAAAGGACCATTATGAAGCGTCGCTTTCTGTTGATCTATTTACACCTGCCTGTTTGACATGTTGTATCATTCTATATTCCATAATGATGTACATGTACTGTACCTTGAAACTGCTGTTTCAGGATGGTTACCCCCAATTTTTTTTTTAGAAAAGCAAGAACATCAAAAGTGTTCCAAAGCACAGAAAAGATGTGTTACTGTTGCAAAGATTGCTACCAAAGCAACATACAAATATTTTTAGCATTCATATGCATGTACAGTAACACAGCATGTATATATACAGTGGAATCATGGAATTGGGCCTGAGACCCATTGTCAACTCCAAAGAGGCCTTAACTGTCAGGTAGTCTAATGTCTGAAGCAATATACCACTGGTGGATAACTTTTGGTTTTGGGATAAGTGGTCTCAATTCTTATCTCCAGGTGCTCTTTACATAAGATTCTACTGTATATATCTAAGAGAACCATGTCTTACTTGCATGTGTACTACATGAATTAAGCAAAGGTACACATGACTGAGTGATTTCGTTGGTCAGAAAAAAACTGTGTACCTACTTGTCTAGGCGTACTTTACAGTACAGGTGACTGCTGTTACCCTGCAGGCCCTTAATGTGCAGCACCTGGCCATGGATACCAAAATACCTGAGTGTGGTAAGTACAGATACAAAGTAACAGAATATAGGCATGATAAGTACATAATAGAATACAGCATGAATGAAGTTACAGGAGTCCATTAAGTTTCCAGGCCCTAGCTGTCTAATGAAAAAAATTACTGACTGAAATATTCAATACATGCAAAGTTAGAAAATAAATATACTTGCTAAATTTTACAAATTCAAATTTAAATATTGTCACAATGAGAATTGAAAATCTGAATTACGTGATCAACACTGCTAATTAATTAGACACCTTCTAGTAGTCACTTCCATCATCAAGGTATTCATTCTTTCATTAGGCATTCATTCTATCATTTTCATGTACACATTTCTAGTACATGTACCACTACAAAAAAACAAAGTTAAATATCATGCAGTAACACTGTTTCATGTATAGCATTAATCGTAAATTATTTTGTGTTGTGGTAAAACACAAATGTACATCAAGAGCAAAATTTTTTAATAAATCACTATTTTTTTACATCAATCTACTGCCACTGTAACTCCTCTATGTAGCATTCTGCAGACAACCATTGCAGATATGATCAGTACATGCATGTTAGGGCAGTAACTATCTTAATATCAAGTTTACCAATATGATTATTTTTAGTTCTATTTATTGTTTCTAACTCCACTTGTTCACTGTCACTGAAATTCTTAGTTCAAAAGTATAATTTCAACACAATGCACGGCCATATCCAAAAATTGAATTATGTTTATGTTTACGCTGACAACAGTGACATTTTCATTACATCAGCTCTATCTGGGCTTGCTATATTACAGAAGAATTTACTGATAACTACAGAAAACAATTTCTGAAAGGGCACAGCTGGAAAAGCAGTTCTTTAGAAACACCTTAAAGGCTTTACACGTATATGTCAATTTGCATACATGTAAAATATGCCTGTCATGGCTTGAATTGAAATTCAATGTTATATAGCGGTCTCCTTCAACCAAGAAACACGAGAAAGCAAAGCTTCAGTGATGATGTATCCAAACTTACATCCACTATGACAAAGAAAATAATTACTCGTATACTGGGTATCAAATGGCAGGAGACTAAAATGTCACACCTTCCCACATGCAAGACCCACATGTAACAGTTGTTGTACTGAAGAAAAAAAAATACCAGCATGTTTTGTGCCCTGGCAAAATGAATTTACTTAATTTAAGACTTTCTTCCCCATTACTGCTACTCAACACATGCCTTGTTTCATGAGATCACTGGGATGCAGCATCATGTGGAAATATTATATGTTTCAGCTCACACTATGCTCTCACTGTAGGTCGTCACCAAGTTACTTACCTGTTGCTAAGGGTGGTTGGACTGTAAGTGCCAGCTTCAATAACAGGACTGCGAGAGGATAAATGAATAAAATAATCATGACAGCCCTCAACCATAGAGACAATCATCACTCCAAATGTAAATGTATACCACTCATTCTACTAGGATTCAAACTTTTTTATTATCGCATGTACAGTAGTCCCCGGAATTTAAGATCCCTCCATTTTAAGATTCCTTGTATTTTAAGATTCGTGGCATCACTTTATACTTTCAATATAACTATCCATCCATTTTAAGACTACTTACAATTCAAGACATTTTGTCTCACTGAATGGGTGATCTTAAACTGTAGGGTCTACTGCGCGCAAAAAAGGGTTTGATGTGAAATTATGTGTCATAATTTTCAAATTTAACGCACTAGCTGCATAGAAACATTTCTTGCTGCAGGAATACCAGTAATCATAGTATGTAATACGAAATGTGTGTAATGCTAAAATTCTAAATGTATGTAATGTTAAATAATAAATTTTATGTGTAAAGGAATGGTCCACATTTGTGTATATACATTACATAATTTAAGTCTCGTAACCTTTTTTAGTTTAAGCAACACTGCTACGTGTGTGCATGTGCTATAGTGATGGCAATACATTTTTGTAAGAACCTTGGAAATTGCAGTATAGGCATCTGTCAACACAATTGGGCATTCAATTACAGGGTGCATTATTCAACAAAGACATTTAATAGAATGCCTTATACAGACAATATACATATAGCTACCCCGTATATGGAGAGAAGAGTCTGAATGCTGGCCAGGTGTGGCCACAAACCTAAGATGCCCACTGACTCGCCCAAATGGGCCACAGAGATTAGTATTACCCAAATGCCCTCCCAAATAATATGCATAATATGACCGTTTTCAATATGGAACAAAAGACAAAAATTTGCTCCGATTTCAGGTAAATGTGTAAGGTATTACAATGACTAAAGGTAAATGTATAGATGTGTATAATACACAACTGCAAATATATAGTTGTAAATCTATTAATGCATGTACCATAATTATGTAACAATAGGGTATCAAAGGCAGACAACATGCAGGTACTTTAAAAGTTATTTGGAACAACTCATATGTAATGGATTTGCCAATTGTGTCCTTATCAATTCTTGCATTGCTGAATTATGAAGGTGTTGAGCACAAATTAATCTACAACCCTTCGTGCCTTGGCTGAGACAAATATATTGCTCTTTACTATACATGTAATGGACCATGTTACCAATGTTTTTTCTTGCCTATTTAGTGTTTTTGTGAACAGTTTAGAAATATGTTACTTCATGTCCTACTGGTACTACTAGAATATTTAGCCACACTGTCATAAATGCGTCTTTCATTAATTATATCTGATTGGTGGAATACTGACATTGCAAACAAACATTAGATATTTTTATATTTGCTGACTCAACTCCCACCAAGGTTTTCAATGGAGGCTTAAGACATCTAGAGCCTAAAAAACATGCAAGCTTTTAATTTCAGTTGTGAGCATTCCTATTACAGCAACTGTTCAGGCAATAATTGTTCCATACGGACACACCGGTTGTACAGCACATGTTGTTAACCCCTGCTTATCTAACAGTCTCGAGAAGAATGCTACAGACTATAGAAATGCCAGAAAAAGCATGGCTGCAAGGCAATATACCTGTATAGTGGTCGAAACAAGCTGTTAAACATTGCCATTCACTAAAGAAACAACCAAGCTAAGCTGAAGTGCCAGTAGCTGACAAAATCCAAACAGGACATCATACAATAACCACTACCAGTGACACGCAATCCAGGTACGCAGTACATAGATTTTGGGCTACTTCTATTTCATTAGCTGAGCAGGTGCATCTAAGAGTTTCTGCTTCCAGTTGCCAGGGACCAGTTTCTGTATATATCTAGATCCTAAATTGATATTAACCATATCAATGGGTGACCATGGTGATTAGTGAACTTGAGTTGAGTTTTAGACTTAAAAAAGTTCTTGAAACTTTCTAGAAATATGGAATTGTGTGAGATTAATTTTGGAAACAGTTTATGTACATGTGGATCAAATGCAGAGATTACCATGTAAAGCTGGCATGTATATGATGCCAATAAGGAAGGATCTTATGATTTTCAGAGAGAATCACGGGAATAAAATATTAAAGAGCTTGAAAGAGCTTGTAATTTTGCTGTTAACAGCCAACCCTAATCATGAAAGACTGTCAAAAAAAAAAAAGAAAAACAAATTCTTCCCTACGATAACTACAGTAGGCCGTACGTTTCAGGGGCTAACCCAGGTTTATATCACTGAACATGCAGAACAGAAATCAAACTGCAGGAAGAAAAATTATTATTAGAATAGATAAACATAAAACAGGCATCAAATTTGCATCACTGCACAAGAAACACATCAAGACAAAATAACACTTTCATAAAACACTCACTCCATTGAATGTCTACGAGGTTTACCCTGAATGCAACCTAATGAACTGATCACAGTATGAAAGAATAGAGAAATGATAGACACAAATATATCACAATGTAAACTATATTCACATAATTGTGTATCAACGGTACATTTAACTATTCATGATATAACAATACAATGTAAGCCATTTAAGGGACATGAGCAAATCCAGGCAAGAAGCAATGTTTTATACTTTAAAACTTCAAAATGCATTTGATGGCACATGTAGTCATGGATGAAATAGTTTCGTTTTAACAAGAAAACCAAATTGCAGTCATGGATGAAATAGTTTCGTTTTAACAAGAAAACCAAATGTTCAACAAATCTCATTCGGCCCTTCAAATCGAGACATTTTTTTAATGAATGCTTTCTTTATTAGGAATAGAAGACAGATCTTGTTATACCACCAGTTTACATACCCAGTTGATGAATTGCTTTTGTCAATTGCATCAGCAGCAGCAGCTGCTTGACCTTCTTTGAGTCGATTATCCGATGAAGACCTTTTCAATTTGAATGAAAACTTCTTAGAACCTCTTCCGAGAGAAGCACTTTTGAAGCGATTAGCAGTAAATGTATGCTTCACAACTGGACTGTTGTCTGCCTGAAATGACATATTAATGAAGAAATTAGTTACTGCCATATCAAACGCTACCTTATGTTACTGCCATAAGACTATATACATTAACACTACGGTACATGCACAAACAAGAATTCGAACAGAAAAATTTAAAACCAACAAATTCTAACACAAATTCTAACAGGTTTACACAAAACCAAATCCAATAATTCTTAAGTTTAAGTTTATACCACTTGTCATGCTTGTAGAGTGCTAATTTCTACTAACTGTATTCAATGGCGGTGTACAAACATTATTTAAGCAACAGAAATGGTTGGCTAACTACCAATCTTTGACTAACAACACCTCACTGTATGGGCTTGTTTCTTTGTTTGCTGCATCTAACATGTCTAACAGCAATTAAGTTACAGCAAAAGCAAAACAAATAAATAGGAAAATAGAAAAAAATACTGTGACAATTGAAATTCTGTCAACACTCAAAAGTTTATTGTTATAATAATAATATATCTTTATTCGTACTCGAAGTACAATTGATAATTAAACGTTAACATATTATTTCACACTACACTGTATGGGACATGGCATGATCCATCATCAGACATACAGTCAG
>JAAUYG010105696.1_pt1 | contig 11674 bp, 12 predicted proteins | sample 7278091 | NCBI WGS metagenome assembly JAAUYG01 (sample SAMN14350201, study PRJNA611818) | marine sediment metagenome | isolation source: surface marine sediment (0.6m) | place: French Polynesia: Moorea | collected 2018-08 | reverse complement strand
GAGGATGGGTCTCAGTGCGCTAAATGCTCAACGTCATGCCTATGGCTTTATTCCACACAACAACTGTCCCATGTGCAACAATTACCCAGAAGACACCATGCATTTCTTTCGACACTCTGCTTGACCTTCTGCCGGATCAAGCCAACATAGTAACCACTGACAATTCATCATAGGTAGATGTATTGATCATAGGTAGCTGAAATTGGATTGAAACTGGGGGACCAGTAGCATTTTGAAAATCTTAACATCGGAAATTTTGTAAAGTACACCGAATGACCCCAAACGGAATTCAAAGAATCAAACATAAAAAGTAACCCGCATATGCAATTATTGCTGGGACCACGAGAATTTTCATCAGTTTCGCTCTACGATCAGCCCTTTTAAGATATTCCACATATTAGGAATTTCTCATTGACTCCCATGTTTTGAAATTTCAGAATGCCACAAGTTTTTTTAAACTTGTCAGATTGTAAAGAATAGTAGGCTAAGCCTGTATTCCAACACCAACATGGTAGCCAATGTCCTCATGAAGTTTGGCTGGGAGCAGATGAAAACCATAAGAGGAGTAGCATTTTGAAATTTCCAGCACCATATGATTGTGTGTTAACAAAAAAATTCAAACTGCCACATTTTTTTAATTTGATGGATCGCCAAAAAGTAATAGCCACGTACATGTATTCACACTTGCTTACCATACCTTCCATAAAGTTTTTTTAAAAACAAAGGTGAAACTGAATTGAATAACAACTATGGGAGCAATAGCTAGCCGTTCGATAATCTTAACTTCAAGAGTTTACACCGAATGGCCCCGAATTGAACTCAAAGAATCGAACATGAAAAGTACCCTACATATACAGTACATGGAACCACAAGTCCCAAACTTTCTTCTTTTTCGATCTACGTTTTCAACATATCGCATTATTTTAGGATTTCCCATTGACTCCCATGTTAAAATTTCAAAGTGCCACAAATTATTAAAATGTGGCCGATTGCCAGGAAAAGTAATAACCTGTACCATGATAGCCAATGCCCTCATAAATTTGGGGTTAGGTCACAGATGAAAACTGTAGTAGAAGGAGTAGCATTTTGAAATTTTCATACGGTCCTGTAGTTAACAAAAACGTCAAATGTTTATTTTTTGGCAGATTGTCAAAAAATAGCCTATATTCCCCCGATGACTAGCATATTTATAATATACGTTGGTTGAAATTGAATGGAAACTGTGGGAGCAGCTAGTAGCCTTTTGAAAATCTTAACATAGCAAATTTAGCAAAGTGCACCGACTGACCCCAAACGGAACTCAAAGAATCGGATATGAAAGTACTCTACCTATGCAGTTCTTTTGGCCGCGATCCCCAAATTGAAATCCGTTTCGCTCTACGATTAGCCATCTTCAAGATATCACATTTTAGGATTTTTCCATTGACTCCCATGTTAAACTTTCAAAGTGCCACAAAAAAATGTTATTTTTTGGCATATCGCCAAACCCTTATATTCCCTTAAGACTGCCTTATTTATCATAAAGTTCGTTTCAGATCGGATGAAATTGTAGGACAAGTAGCGTTTTGAAATCACCCGCCCCATATGGTACTGTGGTAACAAAGATTTCAAAGTGCCATACAACTATTAATTTTTGGTAGATCGCCAAAAAAGTAACAGCCTATATTTCTCCATCACTAGCATATTTATCATAAAGTTTGATTGATATTGAATGAAAACTCTTGGAACAGTAACCTTTTGAAAATCTTATAACATCGGGAATTTTGTAAAGTGCACCGAATGACCTCAAACTGAACTCAAAGAATCGGATATGAAAAGTATCCTACACATGCGCCTCTTGGGAGCAGGAGTCCCCAAATTATCAGCTGTTTCGCTCCACGATAAGCAATTTTCAAGATATTGCACATTTTAAGATTTCCCATTCACTCCCATGTTAAAAGGTCAAGGTGCCACGAAATTTTAAATATTTGGCTGATCGCCAAAAATGTATAACTTTACATTCCCCAATGACTGCCTTATTGATCATAAAGTCACATACAAAATGTGGCAGGAGTAGCGCTTTAAAATCTCCAGCCCCATATGGTCCTATTAACAAACATTTCGATGTCCCATAATTTTTTAATTTTTGGCAGATCCCCAAACGATTTATAACGTTATACTCCCCCACGAATATCTTATTTTTCATAACGTTTGGCTGCGATGGGATAAAAACTGTAGGAAGAGTAGCATTTTGATTTTTTTGTCTCCCATGGGGTTCCGTACCATCTTAACGAAAACGAAAAAAATCCTTAAAAATTATGAAGAGTGAAATTTTTGAAAAGAATATTTAAAAAAAAAACAGTGTGGAGATATGGCAGGTAGGAAGCTTGGTATAAAATTTGGCCTGGGGTCATACAATGGTTTCTGAGAAGTCTGAGTTAACTCAGCTCCGTTACGCAATACATGTATAAGCCTTCAAAATCTGAGTGACCTAGACTTTCAAGGTCACTAAGGTCAAATGTAATTGTACAATTGGACTCGCCATATATGATTTCTTTCGTGTGCGATTTGTAGGAGGAGTTCCGTTTCGAAATTTTGCTCCCATAGGGTTCCTTGTTAACGAAAACGAAAACAAAAATGGCTAAAGTCGGAAAATGCACTTTTGTTTTAATTAAAAAAATGTCCGGGGCTAAAATTTGAAAAAAAATCCATGCAATAGGCTAGAGAACGAATTTCGATTTCAAGAGCTTTGCTGACAGAGTCAATCAGGGCTAAAATATAGTCTGGAGATATAGTGGACAGTTAGTTTTTTTCCAAAATTTGGCGTTCAGTTCGCTTCGCGGTTTCTGACAAAGCGCGTAACGGATGAAGAGCCCACGGACAATGGACACCTGCGTGACGAGAGTAGCTCTGCTGTGCATTAGCACAAAGCAGAGCCTAATTAAACTGCCATAATTTTATGTGTGGGGGGTGGGGTGGGGTGGGAGGGAGTGGCAGATCAGCAAAACGAAATAGCCTTATTCCCCCTGATTATTATATACATTCCATTTAGATTCTTTAGAATTAGATGAAAAATGTGGCAGGGGTAGCGTTCTTAAAATCTAAATATCAAAAATTTTGCAAATAGCACCGAATGGCCACAATCTGAACTAAAAAAATCGGACATGAAAACTGCCCTACATATGTATAGACCTTGGGATCCCGAGTCCCAACTTCCCACCTACTATCAACTGTTTTCCAGACATGTTTATCTCAGGATTTTAGCATTGACCCCCGTGTTAACGTTTGAAAGTGCTATAACGTCTTTCAAAAGAAATAAAAGGCCGATTAACACGGGGGATTACAGCCTGTAACAGCCTGTAATCCCCCATGTTAACCAGTGTCTTTAAAAACAAGTTCGGCTGAGATCCGATGAAACTGTAGCATTTGGAATTTCTAGTCCCATATATTACTCCATATGAACCTGTATGACCCAAATATAAAAGTGCCATTAAACTTATAAATAAGAATGTGATGATTTGTACTCCCCCGAGATTATCTCCCCAAGCTTGGTTGAAATTGGACGGAAACAATTTATTTAATTTACTGTTACTGTGGAAGTAACGTTTTGAAAGTCTTATCGGAAATTTTGCATGTTGCACCAAAGCACCCCAATCTGAACAATCAGACATGGACAGTGCCCTACGTGTGTAATCTTAGGACCCAGAATCCCAAAATTTCAATTTTTAATTTGACAGATCCCACAAAAAGTATTAACCTATACATGTATACTCCCCCATGAGTAACATAATTACCATATTTTTTTGTTTTTATCTTGGATGAAAACTGTGGAAGAAGTCGAGTTTTGAATTTTTCGTTCCCACAGGTGCCATGTTAAACAAAACGAGAAAATAGTAAAATTTGAAAACTGAAAATTTTTAAAAGAAAAAAGTTCCTACGGATATGTATATGTAGCTTTCCATAAAATTTGACCATTGATTCATGAAGCAGCATGTGGGAAAGATGAGTTAAAGGACAGACGTGTATGAGTGCCTGACCCATGACATTAGCTCTGCTCTGGAACCACAACAGAAGTAAAAATCCAAAATCTGGATGATCTGGCAAATGGTCGACCATACATGTAGAATGAAACGGATGAAATTTGGGACTTATTTGGTCTTACCGAACGAAGTATGAATGGTACTTTTCATTACGGAGTTCAGTTTAGGGTCATTTGGTGCACTTTTGCAAAAATGTCATGTATTAAGATTTTCAAAACACTATTTCTCCCAAGACTGTTATTGGGTTTTGAGCAAAATTGATGCCAAAATATAATTGATGCTCTTGGCTCAGAACTGGTATATTCTGACACATCCCAAATTACTGCTTGTATATTTATATAATTAAAAAATTGTGTCAATATGCATATAAGCAATGATATTTTCGGTATATATACATGTATGTACATAATCACAGAGGACAAAATAATTCACATAGCACCAGATCATGTTGATAAATACATCATTTATTGTATGTGTATCACTGATCATGCATACAAACATGTACATTGTATATTAGAAGTTCCTTAAAAGGTTTTTGTGATATCACGACACAGTCATCTCAAGACTATATATTTTATTCATACAAATTCCTGCAAGACACTGGAGTCACCAATATAATATAATATTATAGAATGTCACAATTCCTTCAGATACAATTACACGTATATACATACATACGTGTGTAGCTATAATTACATTACAAGGCAGTCTGAATGGCCGCTGGCATTCTGTGATGTATTTATGACTTTGTTTCCATGATTTCTTTCCAGGAGCTACATCCATACAGCATGTCCATCAGCGAGTCCGTGTTCTCACAGAACATGTTATAACAGTAAGCAGAACAACAGCGGAACATGAACGGAAGATTCTTAATCCCGAATATCTTGCTCACGGGCCGTATCGTCTTCAGTCCTGGGCCATACAGTGGTCCACCGCAGCAGTCACATTTCGAGTGGCTAAAAAGTGAGAAACATATGAAAATATAACAAGATTGAAAGTGAAATTGATACTTGATTCCTTTTATTCTTGACTTGACAGTAAGAGCTGACCGTTGCAACAATATATACAACAATATTAACACTGGTATGACTTTTATTTTACAAAAACGTTCACTTTTACTCACTATTCCACTTTCACAAGATTTTAATTTTATACATACATGTACATGCACTTTCACTTTTTTGAATTAGAAAGGAACATTTACATAATGTGCTTTAATGATGTTACCGTCCATTACCTGACATATATCTTGGGGTGTTTATAAGCTACGATAGACTAAGTGTACATTTTAAACAAGTTTCAAATGACCATGATAATATTAAAACACATACCACATAAATTGAGTTACTAAAAATATTCACAAAATTCACTCAGAGCAATTTTCCAGTACTGGTATTTTCATGCTCAGAACTATAAAGTATTAAAACTCTGCAACAACTTTAGCCTTAATTTTGTTCTTGCCTAGTACATAGTTTAAAACACAACACTTTAGGACAGTAAAATAGAGGATGAGGACATGATGTATATTCCACACTCTCCATAGAGACCACGCTAAAAAATGACCCCATTTTGACCACAAATTTGCTGCTATAGTGGTCCTTCTCTTAAAGGACACGCTAGAGAGGACATCCCTCTAGATAGACAAATTTCTTGACATCAAGTGCCGTGAATATATATGTGATTCTCTCTCTCACCAAAGGACACCTCTAATAAGGACAGAATTGTTTGGCAGAAGAGGTGTCCTTATTTGATGGGGATTACTGTACTACTGTGTACAGTGGAATCTCAGAATTAAGCCCATGCACCCACAGGTCTGTAATAAACTGGTCTTAATTGTGAGGTGGTCTTATTTCTGATATATTACTAAATACTGGAAATGGGTTTTGTGTACTGGTAAGAAGTAAACATGGTCTTTATTCCAATGTCAAGTTGTAATTCTGAGGTACTCACAAAGCAAGGGTCCACTATGTCACATTTAATTTTCCACCTTTATAATAATGTGTTAATACCAGCTGATATTCTTACCACTCCAGTGTGATGATGACGTGATCTGGCAGGTCCGGGTACAGCTGATCCAGGTTATTCTGCTTGATGACCAGGGTAGCCAGGTCACACAGACTCTAGGGTAGGGGGGGTTTGATGTACCAGAATTATGACAGTTGCATGCAGATGTGTAAGTATTTTAACTGCAGCAAAACATAGCAAGCATACAATGCAATATGCCAAGAAAATAAATTATCATCAGTATATTTATTTTATTTGAATTGTTACCTCTTTTTTTTTTTAATTATTTTTGGTAACTATATACATTGTGTACATGGTGTACCTGTACCTAAATTTATATACATGTACATGTAGCATCAATACACTTGCATTATGTGACTGGTACTTTATGTACTGACCTGCATGTACATGTACACCATTAGCAGTTTTCACTGGCACATGTAATACCGGTGGCAGGGCATTAGCACATTATATACCCATGGCAGGATTTAGTACATCTGCGAGAACATTTTTATACATGTGTAGCTCTAGTACGTAAGGTGGCAGGATGGTAGTCCAATTGTGTAACTTCATGTGCCACAATTTTAGTACATGTGTACTAATGTCATGATATAATTTTAGGACATGTGTACCTGTGGCTGGTTTGTGCTGTATTCCTTCCAGAAGAGAGGATGCATGAGGTTATTCCGGACACGTAGATAGCGCAGATTTTGCAGCCGCAGTGACCCAGCTGGCATTGCTGGAAGTTGGTTTCCTTCCAGGTTCAGCTCCCGTAGATACCTACAACAGAACCAGTAATGATCTACAGGTAGTGTAAATAAAATGATTGGAAATAAATGCTGAAATCACCAAAATTAGCAGCATGTTATATTTTGATCACAGGTGTTACATGTATTTAAATGGGACTGGCAAATATTGAGAAGAAAGTCTTTGGTCTTGCTGTCTGACTGAAGTATTTTAATGTCATAAATATTGGTACTATTCATGTGCATCAATTGCATCCGTCAGACTGTTCCTCTATGCCAGGTTGGTCTTAAATGACATACAATGTATCATGCACTTACCTGAATTTCCGTACTTCATTTGGTAAGAATGTGATTTTGTTGTAGGCACAATCCAGGTGTTCCAGCTGACTTAGGCTGAATAGGCTGCAAAGACATCAAAGCACAAAACTATATATTAAAGTCAGATGTATATCAGAAAATGCATATGTTAAAATCCAGCTCCATTCTTTAATATTACTATAATATACAGGCCTTTGCACAGTTCACAGCACCATTGTGGAATATACTGGTGCAACAAATCTTATTGTTGGTTTATTGAAGTTTGTAACTTTAACCCAGAGTCTCAGCTTCTCTTCTTTAGTCATCATCATGGCGGGTCTCTTCTTTAGTCATGGTGGTCAATATATAAGACATCAGAGGTAAAAAAATCAGCTGACTGTTACAAGATGGTGTAAATGTATATAGCTCTACATGATGCACAGTATATACTCATAGGAAAAGATGTACACGCTTTGATTGACTGATCAACATCAACATACATGTACATGTACATACAGCTACACTGAAGGAGACGGAGCCAACTAATATACACATATCATATGCATGTACATATGTGATAGTCAGTGGAGCCAGCTGAGTACCAAGCCTACCTTTAAACTATAACTGTGCCTTCTCAGTCTGGGCGGAGCTGCACTCACCTGAGAGGTAAGGTGCTGACCAGACAGAAGGAGAAGACGAGAACCTTGAGGTTCTCCAACCTGCCGATGTCTGCCGGGATCTCCTTGATGGGGTTGTTACGCAGCTTCAGTACTTTCAATTGGGAAATGTCAAAGATCTCAACTGGAACAAACTGAAACAGAAAAAAAAGGTCTGTGGGTTAATTTCTTTGGCTTGGTTTGCTTTGATATTCTTGCTGGTTTTCAATCATTTGTTTACCTGTGTATACCCAGAATGCATAAACATTATGTAGTCACATAATTCATTACACATATAAAGGCCGTTGATTTGTAATACCAATTTTGAAATTATGGGATACTTGACATCATTATATGGCTTTAAAGATGCCATATTGTATTAGCAAACTAGTTAAGTGCAATTGATATCTTAAATAACAGTACACATTTAAATACTGTACTAATACAAACCAAAGTCTTGTATTATAATTATAGGCTAAATGTTAAATCACATTACTCATATTACTCTCTGGCTGTCTTAATATTCCCATACAGACAGCTTACCCTGAAGTTGTTGAAGGACAGGTTGAGGTAGGTGACAGAGTGGGTGAGAGGTTCCATGTCTGGCAACTGAGAGATGAAGTGGGCCTAAAAACAATAACAACAAATAAACAATCTACTTCCTATTTTTATAATGTTAATCAACTAGTAAAGTAGCTCCTATACAGCTTAAGGCCCCTCAATTTACAACTTACATCCATGCAGTTATTCAATGACTCACCTTCGTTCACCTCAAGACAGACCATGTGTGACACCACAAATTTTCAACACAAACATCCCTCCATTATTAAATGGCCACCTTCAGTTTAAGAAGATGCAAATTTTACTGGCTGAATGGGTACTCTTAAAATGCAGGGCTATGCAGCTATTACAATTGTGTATCTGGAATGCAGATAATTACCTTCAAACTTAATGCTGTACCACCATTCATCAGAGAATCTAACACGGCCAGCTCTGTTGGGGAGATGAAAGACTCGGCTGTCGCTGTAAAGACAGGACAAAATAATATATCAGTCAGGGAACTTTTCCCACCATTATTTGATTCTGTGTGTAGAATTAATGTTTCATCAGAAATTATGTTTCCAGAGTCCAAAAACATTCATTCCCCAAAAAAGTCAGGGAGCTATATTTATAGTAATAAAGCTTACTTGCTAGTGGTAACATAGCTTATTTGAAAATTTTAACATTACTTTTAGATAGTAATTTTTAAAATACTAATGATTATATGTATTACATAAAACTACAATTTTACCTTTCTGGTAGGTTATTTCACCTGCATTTACAAAATGCAGGTTCCCCTGTACTTACCGAAAGGAGAGTTACTTCGTCTGGAGCCTTGGAAATATCGAGCAGTAGCTCCCATAAATATATTGTCATTCCCGGGAATCTCCGAGTTCCTGAATCAGCAAAACATGCAAAATACCGGGATCCACGATTTGTACTTGTAATTGTTTGAACCTACTGAGAGCACACATATCTGCATATGACAAGTCATTTTAGTGTCTCAATCAATTTTATATAACTGTACGATAATTACACACTATCGTGCAGATCGAAATGTAACTATTGTTACTGTAAATTCATTAATGTCAGCGGGGATTAATGTTTGCATTTTTGAGACAAAACGATTCTCATGGGGATTAATAGTTGTGGCTCAGGTCTTGTTAATTATTTAGGTATACATGAATTATGTTCGCTGGTATTTATTTTTGCGATTTAAAGATGGTCGCGAATTTTGCCAAAATAAATCCCTCAATTAATGACAGTAATAAATAAAAGTTATTCATGTTATTAGTCTGAAACTTTGCTTTTTCCCAGTATGCTTTGTGAAACAATTTACAAACAAATGTATGTATAATGCATATACATGTACATGTACAGTAGGGAGTATTTGGTGCCACAAATTTGCAGTACGAATAATCGGTTTCATTCAGAAGCCAAACTACCTTGGTCATGTGACTACCCTTTAGCCAATCATATTGTGACAAATAAAAGCTCTGCCAATCATGAGATGCCCCTGTTTTTGCGCCTTAACCTTTCTTTCGGGTATCTTCGGAAAATTTTCCTGCCAAGCGGTTTAAAATACTCACTGTTCCCTACATACAATGTATACATGCCTGTGACTTATAGATTTGATGGCATCAATGATTTGAATTAAGTAAAGTTTAATTTCACTTACTGCTTCATTTCAGATAAGGTGTTTTCTCGTTCTTTTGACGTGTCCTCATAGAGAACGATTTCTTTCTGTGGTCGTACACTATCTCTGTGGTAGTCTGGACTGTATTGCGGCAGAGGACGTATCACAGATTTCAGATCACCCATCATGAATCCAGACATCTGCTCCTTCACTAGGGAAGCCATCTCTATCAGGATCTGCTGATAAGGGATTCTTGGGCTTGCATGGACTGCTTCTTCTGGATTATACACACAAAAACTTGAAAATTGATAATTAATGACATCTTACTACATGTATACAATGTACTTCAGGGTAATGAAATAAGAAAAAACGTTTCGTACAATTTGAACAGCATATACATGTATACAGTATACACAAGAAAGTATTAAATATATACTCTGGCATATATAATGATGTACAAGCTGGGAAATGCACGGTGATAGTGGAAAATTGTTTGAGTCATTGCATGTCAAGTAGTTTCCTATTCAATTTCAAATTCATGAAATTGTCAACATTTTCTTTTCTCTATATTTACCTGTAAAATGAAAATTTTTATTCAGAAAAGTGAAAAATGCTGAACCATTTCAGTGATTACCTGGTAACTCCATATTGATGGTTTTCATCTGACTCGGTTCAGGATGTAGTTTCTGGGTGAGCAAATTCTGGATCTTTTTGTAATTGTGCTGACTCAGCATTATTTGTTGCACACTCTCGATTGGCACTTTCTCTTTCTCAGAAATCTTGATAAGAAAATCCTGCATGGTGAAGGCTGGAGGTTGATAGTACCGAAGATCTTCTTCATCTCGCAAAACATTGGGAAACCACTGGGGATTCCTACGTGGCTCTCTTACCGGTAAAGGATCTGGTCCGCGAGGCTTATAGGGTCTCACCAACGAGCCTTCCACATATGTTCCCAGATTGGTTTTGTCTCGGTGTAGTGGATCCAGAATGTATCGTTTGTTGGTAGATTTGCAGGTGCTGGCAGTGGTTCTATGCGTACTGCGTGTTGATGGGAATGACTTTTGCGTGCTGGCTTCAGTATCTCCATAATGTTCAGAGGGAGGCGGGGGAGACATGCCTTCATGGTATGTCTCTGACCCATCTGGATAGTATGTGGTCTGCTCTTCAGCATCAAATCTGTTCATGTATGGCTTGTTAGGAGTTGGTTCCGATTGTGATGATGATACTGGTGGGGGGCGTGGTCTCCGCAGTAAATGTGACTGCTTCGAACTCGATGACTTACTCATGGGCTCCGACTTCATATTTGATGTGTCTGAATGAATTTAAGTGTCAACTGAAAATATTGCATGATGGTTGGTGAAACTAATAGCTAGCACATCATTCAAAGGCTGCTCTCTAAAATGGTTAATATAATTGCATGGTTCCTACTAAGTCATTCATGCCGGAAAATCAATCACAGACAGCACCCCTTTACAGAAGGGTAGTGCAGCTTAATTGTTATGGGTTGATCAAATTGCATCAGTGAGCAATCACACCTAAAATGTTTGGCACCCCAAATATAAAACGCCAGGTGCAGATGCATAGATTCTTTAATTCAGTCCAATGCAAAACATGCAGGTCTAAATTAACTCATGACACCTATATAGCAGAGTTGTATAATATGCTTGCTGTTACGGGAAGATAAAAATCCCCCCAGGTTCCTTTTGAATAGAGTTCCTGAACAAATAACAGAGACTAATGTATGAAACCAAATTTATTATTAAAAATAAACTTCAG
>JAAUYG010100232.1_pt1 | contig 11674 bp, 12 predicted proteins | sample 7278091 | NCBI WGS metagenome assembly JAAUYG01 (sample SAMN14350201, study PRJNA611818) | marine sediment metagenome | isolation source: surface marine sediment (0.6m) | place: French Polynesia: Moorea | collected 2018-08 | reverse complement strand
GTACTTCAACTTTTCAAAAACTTTGCAGCCTTGCTGTAATTTTTTGCCACAAGATTTTTAATTGCATCACTCGATGGCGAGCGTAAGTTCACTGAAGTGGTCTGACAGATCCAAACACTTCAAATCCTCTAATTTTTTTTAACAGCTCAATTACGGGCAGTTAAATTTAGTAAACTCTCCTTGACTGTGTTTCAGAGTCTGCTTGCAAACCTTCTTTACCTATGTGGCTTCACAAATCGTGTCAAACGTCTCTCTCTCTGTGGTGTTTTTACAGTGCGTATCAGAACCTGAGCGCTTAGTGCTTGATCTGGCAAAAATACATTGGTCCAGGGATTGTCTGGAGGGAGAGATGGGTCTTTGGTGACTCATACACTTTTGACAACTGCAAACCATTGCAATGTACACTGTGACAGATTCCAAGGAAGTTGCCGGGATAGATCCACCTCAGGAAGAACCGTGTGGCGAGGCAGAATTGCACTTTGTCACGAAGCAAAAAAAGTGAGCTCGCACTGGAGTCAGAAAGTTTGAAAGTTTGTGACCTGGATGTAAATTATACCTCACGAACTGTCGGCTGCGGAAAAGCACAATTCAATAGCCAGACGGAGGGGAAAGAACTGGTGAGAGAGGCGGGTGGAGGGGGAGGGTGGGGGAATGATGTACAGGAGGGAGGGACAGGAAAAGGAACAGAGGTGGGCCTCGGAGGCTGGCACAGTCGTTAATCAGTGAGTTAGCCCCCGCCGTCTCTGCCGTTATACATCACGTTCCGCTCCTTACCCGGGCAACATTTCAACGCCAATACCTTCCCGCTACCAATTAAACACACGCGGCAAACGCTCACGTCTAAGTTAATAAGGCAGGGCCGCGCTGTGCGGTGCTCCCTGGGGGACCCGCGGGGCAGATCAGTTTCCGCGCAGAGGGGAACAAGGTTCACACGAACACGCCATTAGTGCCGACAGTCCGGCGCACGTGTCAAGCGCAGCTTCCCCGAGCCGCCGTGGACGCTGATGTGTGAGAAGACCACAGACACTCCGCACTCAAGAGCTTCGCTCTCGGCCCGGAGAAATTTTCCACTGCGTTTAGCTCCTTCTAATTTTCAAGTTCCCATAGTGTGCGGAAAGGCTCGAAAAGGTCGCTCGTTGTTTTGATTACTGGTAGTTGTGGCAAAGAAGTTGGTAACAGCTCTTTGGCTGCTGTTTGGTCCTTCTGGCAATCAGTTGGCAGAGAATGCTGACACTGATGACCCCCTTCCTTTGTCCAACTCAATTGGAGTGATTTGGCAGAAAAAAAATCTGTGGTTTTGACACGCACAAGGAAAGAAACCACGAATTCGTGAGCAACCTGATGACCATCTTCGCAGACATACATCGTGGATTTTCGTGACTCTGCCATTCTAACGGGTTGGTCAGTTGGTGGCCTGAGTCACATTTCGCCATCGTCAACTATCACCTGATTCACAGATCTGGACTCACTGATCAACCAACAAGCCACAATAAGTCCCGGTGGCGCCTAAATTCTGCAAGAGACGCATTCAGTCAGGACTGCGATCTTTTGGTTGTTGTTTCAAATGCCAGTACTGTGTCAGCTCTGTAGGAATCAAGTGTTTGTGAGGTCGCACTGACTGCAAGAAGGCTTTTTTCTGCAGAATTCCAATCACACGCGCATCAAGTCAGGTGGGAATGGACGCGGAGTTCCAGATCGATGGAGAGAATCGGTTCATGGTGACAACCCTGGATGTTCTGCAGGGGGAGAGAGGGAGGAAGGGAGAGAGGGGGAGCAGGCGAGACTAGCTACGGAAATGAGTGTTTGCCACTTCCCCCCGCGGGTCATGATCCGCGCGACTCTTCAATATCATGTCCTGTTAAATTGCCTGCCCAGCTTCGTGCAGCTTCTTGTTGAGAGGCGACGACCACCGCCACTCTCGCCCACTCCGCAATCGCCGGGTCTGACACTGTGGATGAAGTGTTGTGGTTTGCGTTGCAGTTTCAGCGGAGGGTTTCCCTCCGATGGCGATTTTGCGCGCACCAATGGTTTTGGCAAAAATGACGCCAAAACTTGTATACTCCAGTTGAATTCGACAAAAGAAACGATTTGGTCACACAAGTCACTCAATTTTATATGTGCACTTGCCCCATCCAGGAATCCCGGATTTTCGGGACAAATTTCTCTTGCTCCTGTTTACCCCAAAGCTGCCATTTCTGGAAGGCCATGTGCTTCCCAAAAGAAGAAGCTTTCCTGCCCCTGCGGGAAACATTCTCAATGTTGGGACGTTTTTATGCGGCCTAACTCCGGGTTTTCTTTTCAACGCTCCCGTGGGAAGGTTTTCATCACACATCCTGGCGGTCACGAAGAGTGGACAAGTAGCCATTGTAATTGGAGTACATTTGGTGAGTGTTCGGAGCTGGCATGCTTTCTGATGAAAGTTCCTGAGGTAAAAAGGAGCAATCCGTTATTTGCCGACCTTGATTGCACATTTTTAACAAATCATTTGACTTTTGTTGCGATGAAGGACTAAGAGATGATTGTCCAGAAAGTGAGAGACATTTTGCAGCAATATTGCATTCACAATGGCGCCTGTCCTGTCTGAAACCAAAAACTGAAGCTGCAGAATTTCTTGTCATCTGATTCTGATTTTTTGCGACATTCAGCGAAGTCTGAAACAAAAAGAAAAGTAAGAATGAATTTTTCGGGACATCAGTGTACGAATCGGGGGCCAGGAACAGGAAGCTGACCATTTACCTGAATCCTGACATAGGCGCAATGGTAGTTTCCCGCAGACCCGTTTGTCACTACTTCTGTGTCACACAAGCAAAAATTTCAAGCTGCCTTGGCATGAGTACCTCTCGCAATGCAATGTGCAATGTACAAAATGTCCATAACTTTTCGCGCAGCAGAAAAAAGGGCCTCACTGGCCCTGGCGTATTCAGCAACACGAAGCCGCCAGTCGGTGTAGATTTATTGCGGCGAGAAGCTACGCCGAGTAAATTTGCTGGAAGCCCCAGTGTGTGCGGCACTGTGAGATTGGTTTGGCTGAAGTTTCCGCCTGATTACCGCTCGTCGTCCCGTGCAGTCAGGCCACGGCTTTCATTAGGGGAATTAGAGCCAGGAGCCCAGGCCGCCCTCCTCCTCCCGTGACACTGTCCAGTCACCAACCACCCCCAACGTTTCTCCCAGGGCGGAGGCTTCCTCACAGTGCGAACTAAATGCACAGCACGCAATAAACACGATTCTGCTGTTGGTTCAAATAAAAAATCGTGACAAGTGTCCAACTTCTCAATGACGCACAAAAAGACAAACCCGAAAAGACGAAAACATGGCAGAAACCTCATTGTGACCCAAAGACAGTTCAGCTGATACTCCAGTGATGTCCAGCCCTGCGGGATGCCGACCGAACGTTTATCGCTACACTTCCGTCCCGGAGTGTGCGGCCTTTTCACGGTGGATAAGAGCTGAATGCGGCGAGGCCGGGCGCCAACGTAATTGACGGGCCGAGCTGGCGTGATAGGCCCGGTATGCGGCGATTAGATTGTCAAGGGGAATAACGCTGGAGTCAGGGGTGGATTCACCAGTGCGAACACAGACAGCTTTCCTCCGCTCCCTCCCGCCTGACCAGAGCCCAGGCTTTAGGTGGTGTGCACATGTACGTGACATCTGAGGCCACTTCAAAAGAGAATCGTTTCCGGGCAAAATGACAGTGTTCTGTCAGAATTAGCTGTTCACTTTAACTGAAGATCCCGACTCGAACTGATTAGAACCTGCTGTGTGGGTTTTCGCTTTCGTCTTGGCAAAGCACAAGAACGTGAATTTATCGTCATGAGAATAGGAATGCAAATCCAGCATATAATTTCCCCCAAGAAAGTGAAGCATTGTCACCTAATCAAGGAGCTCTTTGACCAAATGCGGACGTTTCCGCATCAGATCAGCAAGAGAGCAAGCCGTTGGCCTAATTCCGCGCATCTAAATCAGAAGATAATCCGACAAATTGTTGCAGAGCCATTCCCGCAAAGAATCAAAATCTGCGCAAAAGATCGCTTGTGTCCAAGATATGATACCTGCAAACACAACAAACCCGAACCGTGTTCAAAAGAGTGGACAGTTTCTTGGACATTCACACTGTTTCTCTTTCTAGAACGAGGCCAGTTGTTTCTTGCCTGACGATGGACATGTTTTTCACAGACTAATATTGTTGGAAAACTCATTGGACCTGTGTCAAAGAACCTGTGTGGAGGTGAATGCTGAAAGAAGATGACATTTGAATGAACTCAAAATTTGCTTTGGTGAAATGAACAGAAATGAAAATTTGCAATAGCTAAATAGTTGCATCCAACGCTCAAAAAAAGAAAAAGAAAAAGAACAGTCCTGAAGACAAGGCAACTTTTACACCGCATTTGTATCCTGAGCACAGGAAAAATGCAGTGGCAGAAGATCATGAAGCATTTTTGCAGGGGTGCTATTTTGCACAGCGTAAAAGTAGGGGCTGTGAAATGGGCCTCTCACTGTAATCAGGCCCCCAGGATCAATGCGGTGGAGGATTGTCCTGAACGGAAGCGAGTCCCGCACTGGGGCCGGATCTCGCACCAAATCCATTCAAAAACAGGGCTCGCGACAAGTAGGCTGCGGCATTGTCCGTGGAATCGATACTCACTGAAAATGGAGCAGTGGACTCCGTTCGGCTGTCGGAAAGCAAGATCAAATCTGAAGATTTGACCTGATAGACAGGAAAAGGATTAAACTTTCGCCATGCAAGTTTCCAATGTTTGTCGGGTTGGGGCCTAAATGTCACCTGTGCAGAGAACAGCGGTGACGCTGTGAACAATTGGGACTTTTCTGTTGCGTCAGAACAGCAGCAACGGACGGTCCTGTCCTGTCCACTTTTTCCAGTGTGGCTCACAATCACTTTGTTTGGGAAGGCATCACGTTGTCCGTCAGTTGCTCAGCTCCAGTTCCTAACAGAATAGAGGGTTCCTGTCGTCGCTAGTCAGAACTCCTGACGCCATCAAGCTGTAAATTGGACTCTCCACTGCGCTGGTCAGGGCACGCCCGCCGTAGGTGATTCGGAAAGCCGGCTCCGCTAATTGGCCCTAGCCCTGACTGCTGTCGGTCCCAGGCGTGTAGAGCTGCGTGCATTTATTTAATCAGGCGCGGAATTTACGAAGAAGTTTCGGGGAGGGTGAGGAGCAGGGCAGGCGCAGGCCGTAAAGAGATCGCTGATAATGATGGAGCAGAGTGAGACCGCCTGAACCCGAAGAGGGCCGGGCAGGACGCAATGAGCGGGGAGGATTCATAATGAATCATGAGAAAAGTAATGATGGAGGCGAGGTAACCTCCGACCCCCGAGAGTGCAGGCCAGACGGGCAGACGCATCGCGCAGTTTTTCAGAGTTCAAGTTCATTCAACTCCTCCGAACCTGCTAACGAATACAATGATGCCGTCACGTCTTCTATCCGAAAAATTGCTTCGCTCCTCTTCGTTCATTGCAAAATGAAAAAAAAGAATCACCTTCCGGTTAAACTCAGATCTCCGAGTGTGACAAAGATACGGACGGACGCGTCGGATATATCTCAACGTTACTCCAAAGAAAGGCCACAGAAAAAATAGGCCTAAATTGGGAAAACCACCAATGTTTTTTCTTCGTTTTGAATTCTGAAAGACGTTGCAGTTGGCCTTTTGATCAAATGGTGGAGGTTGGGATCAAATGAACACAAGCAAGAAGAGTTTGTTTGCGTCGAGGTGCCTGCGGTTGATCCGTTGCTTCCGCGGTTGCCACTCATCATCACCCTGAGTCCGCGCCCCGCCTCCCACCCACCCGCCGCTTATTACTCCGTGTCGACCCTGATCCCACGTAATTGCACTGCTGAGAGCTCCTTGTTATGGCTCAACCGGAGTGGGAGGCACACACATCCATCCATCCCGGCAAATTTCCACCACCGGGTAAATTCGCCGATGGAGCGAGAGCGATGCCCCTCAAATGTGCATTACCAGTCAACATTCAACTTTTTCCAGCCTGTAATAAATTTAATAATGAGAAAAAATTAGGTCGCGCGGCGAGGCTCTTCCTTTCAGGATGGAAGTTTTTTTTCCTTCAGAGTTCTGCCCTTCAGCGGGCAGTGTGCTTTTAAGTGACAATTATCCGGCCGTTTTAACAAGGCCAATTATGGGGATGGGCACAGCTGCGTGCAAAGGGGGTTTTGAGGAGCAGGTTTTTAAATAGACGGGAATTCAACAAAGTTGGCATTCAGCTAAATTGCCCGTCATTAAAGGCCAGACCTGGGCTGGGGCCGGAGAGATGAGGCCAGCTCAACGCAGCCCCCAGCATTCATTTCCTCTCCCCTCCCCGTCGTACAAATTAAGCGGTTTTACAGCGGAAGGCAATATTGAACAGGGCGCGGGTTGCCCCTTGTGCGTGAGCAGTGGCCGGGAAGTAACACGCAACGTGTCCGAATCCTGGGCTGCAACGTGTCGGAATCGCGGAATTAACGCTATAATGGGCTAGAGTGTGAGGCGGGACTTGGTAGCCTGGAGACCTGCAGGCGAATTGATGCCTCTCGCCTTGTTTGTCGCCTGCACATAAAAAAAAATCCTGGGGTGGGGGCGGATCCTGGATTACGTGAGCAGAGAAAAGGAGTTTAAGCCAAGCCACCCTGTTGGCGAGAACCACCAATTCTAGGAAAAACAGTCCACAAGGTTAACAACTCGCATTAATTTTACATACCTATTTAAGGTGTTGTCTGAGGGAGGGAAAAGCATTTCTGCCAAAAAAACAACAAACCAGAATGAGGTTTTTCTGCGAGGAAGGGCAGGTCTACGTCATTCTGTTTGGTGAGAAGAGCAAAAATGAAAACACTGGTCAGCAAAATGGAAAGTTGTGGAGGACCAATTTGAATTGCTCCTCAGTGCAAATGCTTTCTGTAAAGTGTGTTCACACTGGTTCACATTGAAACCCTGGTCAAGTGACACATTTCAGTTGAAACTTTCAGCAAACCAGACCAGACCAGACGCCACAGGACTTGGACACAAGGTCCTGTTCTCTGTGTTTTCAAGGTTTGTATGCCCAGCACCAGCATCAAATCAGGGCTAATTTGTCAACATTTTTCTTCTTGCAGAACAACCTTCCGTTGCAAGAGTCACTGACGAATAACAGCAACAGCAACACTTCCTCCACGTTGGCAGTGAAGACTCAGCCGCCACGACTGGAGAATAAGGTGCAGCACGATGGGAAGGCCGGGGACTCGGACTCCGCGGAGGAGGGCAACGGTGGTGGGGCTGGCAAAACCGCAGTACAGCCAGACGTTAATGCCAACACTTTGACTCCTGTCACATCGAGGTATGTAAATGTCCTGCAGCTCAGACACCAGGGAGTCGCCACAGCTGCATGTTCAACCGCGGTACAGGCGAATACGAAAAAGGGACAGCTCACGCAGCTTCGGAGTTTGGCCTTTTCTGCGGTGATGGATCCTTTCACTAACCTTTCGCGCTTTGGTTTGAAGGATTACATGCGACTCTAGATTGGATGAATGCACTTGAGTCCTGAAAGCGGCGATGGCCTTAACAAAGCGCGCTGAGACGAAAATCGTCTCCTGGTCATTAAAAAGTGGAGGAAGACATGCCCTTTTTTTGGCTGAAGTCAGGGGCGAATCCAAAGCTTGGCACAATCTTGCAGAAATTGGTCACAAAACCTGACACCTCTCAGCCAATTGCGGAGATCGGTCCCAGCGTTATTTCGTTACATCGAAACTTGAAATGAAATCCGAAAAGATCAAAATCCTGGATCCCCAACCGCGATACGAAAGTGGTGTGTGAGGGGTGGTGCTGGTGTATTGACGCAAGGCCCAAGTGACCTGACTGTGCTTTCCTCTGTTTGCAGCTCTGGACAGAAAGGCGACTGCTACGAGTTCAGAGATTCACCAGTGCAGCCCGTCTCCCGGATGCGGCATCCCATTCCCAGACCCATTCCCACACCAGGTAAAATCTAGTCTGGCTCTCGTACGATTCCCGTTCTTTCTTTCTCACTTCAGTGCTCGTCCCTACGCGTTGATTTTGGCAAGTGGACAACACACCAAAGCAAAAGCCGAATTGGGCATTTTTTCAGTCCTCATTTTGTTGGACCATTCCCGAACGGGACAGAAAACACAATTGCAGTGGGACAAGGGTTCCCGGTTTGACAACAGATGAAAGACAATCTGTGACTTCTTCCAGGTTCATTGGACGGTCAGGACAATGACCACGAGAAGGAGAACGCACGGAGGAGCGCACCGCCCGCGACATCTGAACCCCGCGCGGTGGAAACCCCACCACCAGAGGGACCCCCGGTCGTCCCAGCATTCCCCGTCGTTCCACTTCCGCTGCAAAGCACAACCACCACATTCCCCAGATCCAGCACACCACAGCAGAGTGACAGCAAACCAGATGCTTCCCCAGACTCTGATATATCCCCTGATGGGAAAAAATACGATCTGCACAATGGAACTGGTTTGAAAATGTCACAGACAGTGTATTTGTCACCTGGCAAGGTGGGTCAGGTGGGGCAAGTGGAAATAAAGGACAACCAGTCCAAAGTGTTCGCACCTATCACCTGGCCACCTGTTGTCCTGAGTGGTGCGCAAGGGGCACCTCCTCCGGTGACCCCAACCAAGTGCAACAAGAAGTCCTCCCCTTTGTCTTCCCCACCAGCTTCTTCCGCCAGTAATTCGCCATCAGCTTCAACACCAGCTTCAAAGTCTTCTCCACCAGTGGCGAGTTCATCTGCTGCCAGCACAGCAGTCATCAGCCCATCACGATCAGCCTCCAAACCTGCCCCAGCAGCGGCGGTGCCACCTCACACCAGCAGCAGCAACCCGGTGGTACCCGTGGCGTCCGGGGTGCCACCACTACAACTGGCTGGAGTACCTGTTGTACCCAGTTCCCCGGCAGTACCCACTCTGCCTGTCACAGCTGGAGTGCCACCCGGGTATCACGAGTATATGGCTTCCATTGTGGCGCGATACAACAATGCAGCCATGGCCCAGTCAGTCAGGTAAATTTCTGCCTTCATTTTGCCAGGACCTGCCTTCTTGCCTGCCCAAACAAAAATTTTTCCAGTGAATTGAGACTTTACTTTTGAATTGCGGTTTTTAAACGCATTGTTGTTTTTCAGAATGGACGAGGCGAACTACATGGCAATGATCCGCAAGTATTACTCGGACTGGTACGAGGTGTACAGCAGGTACCCGTACGGTGCACTGGCCCCAGGTGCAGCGCTTCCTCCAGGCACCACAGGTACGTTTACTTTCCTCAACTGGTTAGTATCTGGCAGTTTCAGAATGTTTTTGCGTGTGTCCCCTTCTTTTGAGTCAAAAGATAAACAACGGGCATGTTTTCATGAACAATTTCGTTGATTCTCGTGTCAAATTTTTGTTAATAATTTCAGGTTCAGAATCTCTCAAGGCGGGTGGTGTGCCAGGGATGGTACCTTTCCCAGGTTACATGTATCCCATGACAACTGCTGACCCCAGGCTGCTTGACCTCAGCAACCGGTCTGCAGCAGCATCAGGAAAAGAACCAGAAGCAAAATCTCTCTCTCCCTCTGGTGGACTGAAAAGGAGTCTCAGTGAGGCCACCACGACTCCTAGTGCTGCTGCTGATGTTTTGGATCTCAGCGTCAAGAAACCTAAAGTGGAGAGTCCAGTGGCGTCGAAGCCGGCCACTGCTGCAGTCATTCCCAGTCACCCCAGCGCCCTGTTACCTTCTGTACCCGGGTTGGTACCAGTGGGTCTCCCGGGGCACCCTGCTACTGTGGGTATTCCAGTCTCTACGCCGGGAGGGTTGACGGTGCCCATGACGGGTCTGCCCGCGCCTACGTTACATTCCCTGGCCGCGGCTGGCTACCCGACCGCCATGTTGGATCCCAGGTCCCTAGCACTGCCATCTCTCGCCAACGGAACCGGAACCAGCGCCACGTTGAGTCTGGCGCAGGCGCAACAACACGCTCTCACCCTCTCTTCCGTCGGCTACCCCATGGCCGCCGCTTACATGCCAACTGGGCTCACGTACCCACAAGTGTGTGCTACCAGCTCCACAGACAGAGACAAACTCCTCAAGGCACAACAGCTACAATTTGCTGCGGACATTAGAATGTAGAATGTGATGTGTTTTTTAAATGCTTTTTCCATGGTGCTTCAATTTGAACTATTTTATCAGTCAACCCAACCCGTTTCTCGCGTGAAACAAAGCTACGCATAAAAATCTCAGTGTCTGTGCATTTAGACGAAGTTAGATTTACAAGTAGATTGTCAAACGTACACTTCGTACTCGTGGTGGAAAACTTGTAGATCTGAAACTACAACTGCCGTGCTGACGACAAATGATTCTTTCAGTCCCATTTTGAAAAGTACATGTGGCGGCAAAGAGCTAGGCTAGATAGCCATTTGAAATCTCAACTTCCTGACTTTTTTACATTTCATTTACTCAATAAATTTTAAGATAAAATCCCTGTGGTGTTTTCCCTAATCTTTGGAAACGGTCCAAAGGTAAAATCCAGGACCAGTCTACCTTGCTGCATGTGTCTCACAGCCTGGCGTTTTATGTTTTAACTCGAATGAAAAATACCAAGCAGAACAGCAGATGATTGCAATCAGTTCTGAACAGAATGGAAAAGACTCGATTGTCACCAGTGCAGGTTGTTCCTTCCTGAATTTTTTTACCAGAAAGAGTTGCTGTTCACCAAGGAAACGCAGTTGTACACATTTTACAGTCTGTTCAGGACACAAACATTGACCACTATGTGGACGACCAGAAACAGATATAGGAACAACCTATAAAGTCGCTTTGCAACCGTTTTCCAGTTTTGGCCTTGGGCTACATGTCCCTCATTTTCACGTCTCGCTCTGGTACTGGCAATCTCTTTCCACATGTTATACAGCAACGCAACCTGGATTCCCGCTACCCTGGGAATTTCTCCACTTTCGCTCATTTTCAGAATTTCGATTTCGCTTGAGCTGAGGTTGTTTGATGCGGAAGTGTCGTCGTCCTTGTTCATCTTCTCCTTGCTCGCAGTGTCATCTTCTCTCCGGGAACTGCATCCCAGGATTCTATTGACCCAGTCTGGGATGGGGTCGGTGAAGTCGCGGTGATGCAGAGACAGCACCAGGACTGTGGCGTACAGGCTGAACATACTAGTCGCCATGACAGCCAACAGGTAAATAGCTGAAAAAACCCCAACAAACGTCCATGCAATTCAGCAAGAGACAAGGAAGCAAGAATATTCAAGTGGCCCCAATTGCAACCGCATCCAGAATCCCAATTTCACTCACCCAGGACAGGGGTATGGCTGGACGTCTGAGGCATGAAGTCAGACACCATCAGCATGAATACAGTGAAGGAGAGCAGAACAGTGATGCTGAGCGAGACTTTCTCCCCAGCGTCAGGAGGCATACAGAACACCAGCAGGGTCAACATCGACAGCATCATACACGGCAGTAAAATGTTTATGATGTAGTAAAACGGCTGAAATTAGGTTTGTTTTCTTGTCAATTATTTGAACAGTAACGAATGACAGAAATTCTCAGTCCCTTTTTGCACTCATTTGCTCCAAATAACAGGCAAACTGACCAATCACTGTCCTTCGTTACGTTAGTTAATTGATGTTTTTTTCTCGCTTCGCTCAGAAAAAACCATCAATTACATAACACTACATAACACT
>JAAUYG010072414.1_pt1 | contig 11674 bp, 10 predicted proteins | sample 7278091 | NCBI WGS metagenome assembly JAAUYG01 (sample SAMN14350201, study PRJNA611818) | marine sediment metagenome | isolation source: surface marine sediment (0.6m) | place: French Polynesia: Moorea | collected 2018-08 | reverse complement strand
ATTGGCTTTCCTACTGTTCGGGGAATATGTCGCCATTTGGGAGACAAAAAAGTCGGCATTATTCACTTCGATCGCCATGTAGATACCCAAGAGACAGATTTAGATGAAAGGATGCACACTTGTCCTTGGTTTCATGCGACTAATATAGCCAATGCCCCTGCTAAAAATCTAGTACAACTAGGTATTGGTGGTTGGCAAGTACCCCGCCCAGGAGTCAAGATATGTCGGGAAAGATCGACCAATATCTTAACCGTTACAGATATCACGGAAATGGGCTTAGATGCTGCTGCCGATTTCGCTTTAGAGAAAGCTCTAGATGGTACAGATTGCGTATATATCAGCTTTGATATTGACTGTATTGATGCTGGTTTTGTGCCTGGTACTGGTTGGCCTGAACCTGGTGGTTTAATGCCTCGTGAAGCTTTATATTTACTGAAGAAGATTGTCCAAAATGCTCCCGTTTGTGGACTGGAAATTGTCGAGGTATCTCCTCCCTACGATATCAGCGATATTACCTCTTTGATGGCAACTCGCGTTATTTGTGACACGATGGCTCATCTAGTACTATCGGGGCAATTACCCCGTGAATCAAAACCAGCCTATATCTATGAGGAAGCACAACATGTAGATTCTCTTTGGGAGTAGGGAGTAGCAATTATTGTCAACTAATTTTTGACCCCTGACCTAAAATCAACGTACCCTACTCCGTAGAAAACCACTGTAATTTGCTACAAAGATTGCTATGACGGAAGTTCCTGCATTACACCAAATGAATCCTCAGAGTCGATTTACTAGTCGTGCTGAGGACTATGCTAAATATCGTCCTAGTTATCCTCGTGCGGTAATCGATCGCATTGTGTCTGACTTGGGCGATGTATCTAAGTTAGTGGCGGCTGATATTGGTGCAGGAACGGGGATTTCTAGTCGCTTATTGGCAGATAGAGGAATTAAAGTTGTTGCTATTGAACCCAATATAGCTATGAGGGAAGTAGCCCAGACACATCCCTTGGTAGAGTTTCGTTATGGTAGTGCAGAAGATACGAGTTTACCTGATGCTTCGGTAGATTTAGTTACTTGTTTTCAAGCTTTCCACTGGTTTAATCCCGAACCTACCCTTAAGGAATTTGCCCGTATTCTTAAACCTCAAGGAAAAATTGCTTTAGTGTGGAATAATCGTGATGTTGATGGAAATGATCGATTTACCCGCCAACACGATCGCATTATTACTCAAGCCTCAAATAATAGTCCAATTCACTCTTGTTTAGATTGTAAAAGCAATTTACTGATTAACTCTCAGTTTCCTAACCTAAAGCACCATACTTTTGCTCATCAGCAAGTTTTTAATCAAGATGGACTGATTGGATTAGCTATGAGTGCTTCTTATATACCCAAAACAGGAACAGCACATCAAAAATTAATTACCGATCTAACAGATTTATATCAACAATATCGCGATGATAAGGGTTTAGTTTACCTAAAATATCAAACCAGTCTTTATCTCACTGAATTGTCAACCCCAGATCATTAGTACAAAACAATGTACAAACTTTACGATTTTCTACCTTCTGGCAATAGTTATAAAATTCGTTTACTGTTAAATCTCTTAGATATTCCTTTTGAAAAAATTGATGTCAATATTTTAGCTAGAAAAACCAGAACTCCAGAATTTCTCAAGAAAAATCCTAACGGCAAAATACCGTTATTAGAAATTGCCTCAAATAAATTGCTGGCAGAATCGAACGCGATTTTATATTATCTCAGCCAAGGAACAGATTATTTTCCCCAAGACAATTACGCTCAAGCTCAAGTAATGCAATGGCTCTTTTTTGAACAGTATAGTCACGAACCTAATATTGCCACTGCTCGTTATTGGATCAGTATTCTCCAACAACCAGAGCAACACAAAGAACAACTGAAACATAAACATAGATTGGGCTACGCAGCATTAAACGTAATGGAACAACATTTAAGTAATCATAATTTTTTTGTTGGAGAAACCTACACTATTGCTGATATTGCTCTTTATGCTTATACCCATGTTGCTGATGAGGGAGGATTTGACTTAAATAAGTATCCAGCTATCCTCGCTTGGTTCAAACACATCGAAGTTAACCCTAAACATATTTTAATTACCGATACCTAGCTATTTTCGTCATTCCTTATCCCTCATCCCTTATCCCTCATCCCTTTAAAGTTATGCACGAAACTGATATGACCAAGGCGTTGATTTTAACCATGAAAGATTGGTATGAATCGCAGCCAGAAAAACCTCAAATTGAAAAAATCCATCTGATTGTCGGACAGTTTACCTGTGTTGAACCCATAAGTCTTAAATTTGCTTTTGAAATACAAACACGTAATACTTTTTTAGAAGGGGTCGAATTAATAATTAAAGATGTTCCCCTCATTGCTTTTTGCCACAGTTGTCAACAAGAATACAAACCACAAATTGGCTTGCAATATAGCTGTCCCGACTGTAAATCACCAATGGAAGATATCAGATCTGGACGAGAACTAAAAATAGACCACATCGAATACTCATCTCTTAAGAAGCAAGTAACAAGTAACTTAAGCTAGCAAAATTTCATTTCCTCATCCTTTATCCCTCATCCTTCATCCCTCAAGAATATGCATCAAACATTTAACGCCGCAATTGAACTAAACTTGCTTCACGCCAACCAAGAAGGAGCAAACCATAATCGCACCCATTTCGATGAATGGGGTATTACTTGTTTAAATCTAATGAGTAGCCCTGGGGCGGGTAAAACTGTTTTACTAGAAAAAACCCTTGCTGCCCTACAAGATAAATTAAGCATGGCGGTGATTGAGGGGGATATGACAACAGAATTAGATGCCGATCGCTTGCGACAATATAATATTCCTGTAATTCCTATTAATACAGGACGTTCTTGTCATTTAGATTCCAAAATGGTTGCAGGGGGAATTCATACTTTAAAACAGGAATACGATCCTGAAACTATTGATTTAGTCTTAGTCGAAAACGTCGGTAATTTAGTTTGTCCAGCCGAATTTGAAGTCGGAGAACACGCCAAAGTTGCTTTATTGAGCGTTACTGAAGGGGAAGATAAACCCTTAAAATATCCCGTAATGTTTCAGGAAGCTGATTGTTTGTTAATCACCAAAATAGATTTAGCTCCTTATCTAGATATTGATTTAGAACGTATTGCCCAGAATGTCCGTCAGATGAATCCTGACGTAAAGATCATTTATGTATCGGCTCAAACAGAAGTTGGTTTAAATCTTTGGTTTGATTGGTTACTAACTCAAGTGCAAAATAACAGCCTAGTAACTACCACTTAAAAAGAGCTTTATAAAACTACAGAATTCACAAAATCAAGATATCGATGTAAAGTTATTTCAGACTAAAAAATAAATATTATTTTTGTTTCCAAGATGTAATTAATTTTTTGTTTTCAGTCTATGTTATGTATTTCGTTATGTATTTCTAAATAGTTAATAATGTTGATCAATAGAAGAAAATTACTATCATTACTGAGTGTATTTTGTCTCAGTTTGGTATTGACTATTAGCTGTTCTCAGAGTCCTCAATCTTTTTTAGAATCAAATAATCAAAACTCCCCTAGTGGTGATGCCATAGTCATCGGCTATAGTAACTGGGCTGGTTGGTGGCCTTGGGCGATCGCCGAAAAAGAGGGAATGTTTGCCAAAAATAATGTTAACGTCGAAATGAAATGGTTTGACGGCTACTTAGAATCAATGCAAGCTTTTGCCGCAGGTCAACTAGATGGTAATTGTCAAACTCTTAACGATACTATTTCTTTTGCTACGGATTCAGTTAATGGACAAGTAGCAATTTTGGTTAATGATAATTCAGCGGGGAATGACAAAATCATTGTTACTGAAGATATCAACAAAATTGAAGATTTAAGAGGTAAAAAAGTCGCCGTAGAAGAAGGGGTAGTTGACGATTTTCTACTGACTTTAGCATTAGAATCAAAAGGCATGAAACGGGAGGATGTAGAGATTATTCCCCTAGAAACGGGGGCTGCTGCTGCCGCTTTTGCTTCAGGACAAGCTGATGCTGTTGGGGCTTTTCCTCCTTTTTGGTTGACTGCACTCAAGCGTGAAGGTTCTAAAGAATTAATTTCTTCTAAGGAATTTCCTGGCGCAATTCCTGATTTATTAGTTGTTAGTCAAAAGCTAATTGATGAACATCCAGATAAAGCTCAAGCTTTAGTAAATACCTGGTTCGATGTAATGGATTTTATGGCGCAAAATCCTGAAAAAGCTGATGAAATTATGGCAGAAAGAGCAGATGTCACAGTAGAGGAATTGCAATTGTTTAAAGAAGGAACAAAAATGTTCACCATTGAAGATAATTTAAAAGCTTTTAGTGATGGGAACAATATGAAACATATGCCATTTGCCGCTCAAAAAATGGCTAAATTTATGATAGATGTTGGCTTTATTACTGAAGTACCAGATCTGACTAAGATTTTAGACGATCGCTTTGTTAAAGCCTATGCTAAGGCTAAAAAATAAAAGCTAATTAGTAGCTAAAACTTGTTTGATCGATAATTATGCTACTCGACTAGTACCGCTTCGCTCTTTGTAGTAAATAGTAAGTTACCTGGCTTTCAACTTAAATCAATGATGGGTTTATTTAGCCCACGTCCACTAGCTTAATTTATTTTATAAGTAATTTAATTTATTAAGGTTTTAAAGTAATTTTATTAGGCTATATTTATTAGTTTATTTATTAGTTTGTTAGAAAATTATGATAATAAATTTCCACTATAAAATTCCCCTATAAAAGTCATGAAAACGCTTAAAACCCAGCCACCACAAGCTACAAGAGCTACAAGAGCCAATTTGAGACCTACTATCTTTTGGCGTATAACCGAAGATATTCCTCAGTATTTATATTGGATATTAATTAGTTTTTCGCTCATAGCACCTTTATCTATTTGGTTTCTGGTTAGTAAATATGCAGGAATAGATTCAACCTTTCTCCCATCTCCAGGGAATGTGATCGAAGCCACAGGTAAATTATGGTCCCAAGGATATTTGACAACAGATACATTCGCTAGCTTTACCAGAGTTAGTCTAGGATTTATCTTGTCAGCTATAATTGCCGTTCCTTTGGGAATTTTGATGGGAACTTTTGCTAGCATTCGTGCTTTATTTGAACCGATTATTGGCATTATTCGCTATATGCCAGCACCCGCTTTTATTCCCCTATTAATTATTTATCTTGGTATTGATGAAGCACCTAAAATCGCGCTGATCTTTATTGGCACAGTGTTTTTTAATCTTCTAATGATTATGGACAGTGTCAAATTTGTTCCTCAAGATTTAATTGAAACTACTTATACTTTGGGTGGTAAACGTTGGCAGGTATTATTCTTAGTAATTACTCCTTATATCATTCCTCGTATTATTGATACATTTCGGGTAAATATGGCGGCTTCTTGGAACTTAGTAGTGGTTGCTGAATTACTGGCAGCAAATGAAGGTTTGGGAAAAAGAATTTTATTAGCCCAAAAATTCTTAAGAACTGAAGAAATTTTTGCCTGTTTAATTGTTTTAGGTTTGATTGGTTTTGCAATCGACTTATTCTTTCGTTTATTAGTTAGATTTACTTGTAAATGGGCATTTTAATTAAGTAATCAGTAATCAATAATGCATCTAGAAATATTTCATCTTTATAAAGAATTTTCCAGTAAGAAAGGAACTATAGTCGCTCTTAAAGATATCAATATGCACGTTGAGACAGGAGAATTTGTTTGTGCAGTTGGGGCTTCTGGTTCGGGTAAATCAACGCTTCTGCGGCTAATTGCAGGTCTAGATTATCCTACTTATGGAGAAATTACGGTAGATTATCAACCAGTAACTAAGCCTGGTGCAGATCGGGGAATGGTATTTCAGAAATACACTCTCTACCCTTGGATGAGCGTACAGAAAAATGTGGAGTTTGGTTTAAAATTGTTGGGAATTTCTGCCTCCAAACGCAGGGAAAGGGCATCTTACTATCTAGATATAGTAGGTTTAGCAAATTTTGCCAAATCGTTACCCAAAGAACTTTCTGGCGGCATGAAACAGCGGGTAGCGATCGCTCGTGCCTTAGCTACTAACCCTAAAATCCTCTTGATGGATGAACCTTTTGGAGCCTTAGATATTCAAACCAAAGAAAGTATGCAGCAATTTCTCTTGGAAATTTGGCGCAAAACAGGCTCTACCATCCTGATGATTACTCACGACGTAAGAGAAGCGGTATTTTTGTCTCAGAGAGTTTATGTCCTTTCGGCTCGACCTGGTACAGTAAAGCAAGAATTTAAAATTAACTTACCCAACGATCGCGATTATCGGATAAAACGTCAACCTAATTTTCATCACCAAGCAGACGAAATCATGGACTTACTAAGAAACATATAGATTTAGGTTGAGATTTAGGTTATTAGTTGTCAGTTACTATTTCCTCATCTTTCCTTCCTTTGAAATCCTTGATCCTTTTAAAATCCCTCACGCTGAGATAGCGATCTGTGCGAATTTCCTGGATTACTGCACCTACTTCCTCTTCATCTTCACCCAAAGTACTAAAAATCTGTCTACCCATTTCTAACGCTGCTTCAAATTCTGGCTGTACCACTTCAGTTGCACCTATTTTGGTTAATAGGTCAATTTCGCGATCGCTGTGAGAGCGAGCAACTATGTCTATTTCTGGAGCAATTTCCATTGCTTGCTTGAGTAAAATACGGGTGCTAGAAGGATCGGGAAGAGCGATCGCTAGAGCTTTTGCCTTTTCTAAGTGTGCTTTTTCTAAGACTAATTTTGCATCAGCATCCCCAAAAATATAAGGTATTGATTCTTGGCGCAAACTTCTAATGGCAGCCTCACTGTTTTCGATCACCAGCACTAGATAACCGCGATCGCGTAATACTTTAACTATGACTCGTCCTACCCTACCGTAACCTGCTACAACTATATGATCGCAAATAGTTTCGGGAATAGATATATCTTTAGTTTGCTGTCGCTGTTCTAAATAATCAACAATCAAAGGCATGGTTGCCAGTTTTTGAGCTATTTCTGGAGAAAATTTCATGCCAATGGGAGTCAACACCAAAGTAATCGCCGTTGTACCAATGAGTAAATCGTATTGATCCTGATTAATAAACCCTAATTTTTCTCCCAATACTGCTAAAACAAAAGAAAACTCCCCAATTTGGTTTAATCCTAGACTACTGATAACTGCGGTTTTAAAAGAATAGCCAAACTGCCAAATAATCGGCAAAACAATACTTGCTTTACCCAACATTACCAGGGTAACTAAACCAATAATTACGCCAAAATTTTGCCATAGAGTAGTGGGGTTGATCAGCATACCAATTGAGGCAAAAAATAGACTAGCAAAGGTATCCCGTAACGGTATCATTTTAGCCAAAGCTTGATCGGAATAATCAATTTCCGAAATGGTTAACCCTGCCACAAAAGCACCCATTTCAATTGACAAACCTAAGCTAGCAGTAACTAATGCAACTCCTAAACATAAAGCAATTACCGTCAGCAAAAATAGCTCGCTGTTTTCAGTTTTGGCAACGGTAGTCATTATACGGGGAATTAGCCAGTAACCCGCAGCGATCGCACTAGCAAAAAACAGTACAGCTTTAATTACCGCCGCAACTAAGGCAGGAACTAAATTATCTGGTTGATTGAGTGCAGGTAGTACCGCCAGCATTAACCCCAAAGCTAAATCTTGGGCAATTAATATCGCTAGCATTACCTGACCATGAATCGTGTTAACTTCCCCTCTTTCAGTTAAGGTCTTCAGTACTACTGCTGTCGAAGAAAGAGACAAAACTGCACCCATAAAAACTCCTTCTATGGGAGTCTGTACCCAACCCAATAAGATGGTAAAAACAGCAACCAGAGCGATCGTTAAACCAATTTGTAATAAGCTACCTTTGATGGCGATATCCTTAACCCGTTTAATTTCAGCTAAGGAAAACTCTACCCCCAAGGCAAAAAGTAAAAAAGCAACACCAATTTCAGCTAAAGATTTTATTTCTGCGATTTGAGTAATTTGTCCCAATCCAAAAGGACCAATTATTAAACCACAAGCAAGATAACCCAACAAAACAGGCTGGCGCAGACGATGGGCGATAAAACCTCCTAACGCTGATGAGCCAAATACAGTTGTGATGTCAAAAATGAAAGTGTGATCTACTCCTGCCATGTCATCAGTGATGGATGCTCGGTAATCATTAATGATATCAAATGCAAAAAACAGAAAAACAAAATTAAGCAGAACTTGAGTCTATCAAATAAATCATTATTAGTAATTTTTAGTTTTACATAATCCTAGACTAATCACTATTATCACTATTATTGTCCTGTTGAACCAAACCCATCAATACCTCTAGAAGTGTCATTCAGTTCATCGACTGAAACAATTTTAGCCTGAACAATTGAGGCAATAACCATCTGGGCAATTTTCATACCTGGAATAACTTGAAATGCGATTTTTCCGTGATTGATTAAAAGAATCCCAATCTCTCCTCTATACCCAGCATCAATTGTTCCAGGTGAATTTAATACTGTAATTGAATGCTTTAATGCCAATCCACTTCTAGGACGTATTTGTGCTTCTGTATTTGGAGGAAGAGCGATCGCAATTCCCGTATTAATTAACTTGGTTTCTCCTGGTAATATTTCTTGTTCTTCAATCGCAAATAAATCCAATCCCGCATCTCCAGGATGACTATAGCAAGGAATAATAGCTGCTGAGTTTAGTTTTAAGATTTTGATTTCCATGATTTTAATACTGTTAGCTTTCTACTTTGCGTCTGTAAAGCGAAAACTGGATTTTTGTTAAAAAACAAAAATTTGATTGTTTTTCTCTTTTGTCCAAAAACGTTATCTAAAAAACTGCAGCTTTAAAGATAAACCTGGTTGCTCTGCCATAATAGATTATTTCGATGCACCAAACTCCAATTCATCATCGTTCCAGTTTTCCAGAAACTATAGTTTAGTTTTATTGGGGCAAAGCTACTAAATAAAAGATATTATGACCAAGTCAGCAACTCATAATCCTGAGATTTAGGTATAGTTAATTAATTATTTTTAGGAACAATTACAGTATTATAAGGTAATTTTAAATAACTAGCTTTGTTTATTTATTTTTCCAGTATAATTATCTAGTATAAGTATTTTATAGTTGATTTAACCTAGCTACCAGAGCTACTTAATTCTAAATATTTTACTGATTTAAATTGGGTACAAAATTTAAGGTGTAAACAAACTGATGTGCCATGAAAAATGACGGACCACAACAATGGTGTAAAAAAAACAATTGGACTGAACTAAGAAAACTGGAAAATGGTATTTGGGTAGCTTTTCCTCCAGGAGGCTTAATTGAGACTCCTTTACCCGATCAACCAGAAAAATATGAAGTGCAATTTAAAACTAATCGGTTTCAAGATATTGTGAATGGTGCGATTTTGATTGTAGCTGCTGTAGGGTTAGGAGCGATCGCTTTAATTATGTCGCCTTACTTTCTTTTATCGATGATGAGTCGCTACAACAAACAAAAGTCTATGACTTAATTTATAGTAGTTTTAGATTGGTTAAAACGCAGATCTTAGAGGTGAAAGATAAGGGCTGATAATAGATAACTTGTGATTTCAAATTAGAATCACTATAACTATAGTATTCAGCGAAATAATCTTGTGATTAATCTTTAATGGTCAATAGCCAGTCTAAATCTAGTTTTCAGCCACCCAAACCTCAAAATGCTGTCGTCAAATCTTCTTTAGTATCAGAGCCAGATAAAACCTGGACAATTGAAGATAGTGCCAAATTATACAATATCAAAGGTTGGGGAGAACCTTATTTTGGCATTAACGCGGCGGGTAATGTCACTGTTGCCTCTGATGGCGAACAAAGAAATCTTTTAGATTTAGCTAAATTAGTTGAATCTCTCAAAAAGCGTAATCTCAATTTACCAATTCTAATTCGGTTTCCTGATATCTTAGCCGATAGGATTGCAAGGCTTCAGGAGTCTATGGAACACGCGATCGCGCGCTATAACTATCGAGGCAAATATCAAGGGGTTTTCCCAATTAAGTGTAATCAAAACCGTCATCTAGTTGAAGCTCTAGTCCGCCACGGCAAACCATATCAATTTGGCTTAGAAGCTGGCTCTAAACCAGAATTAATTATTGCTTTGGCTAGTCTGGAGTCGAGAGCAGCAGCTATTCAACCGCTATTGATGTGCAATGGTTATAAAGACCGAGAATATATTGAAACTGCCCTATTGGCGACCAAACTGGGACAAAAACCGATTATTATTATCGAACAACCCCAAGAAATTGATTTAGTCTTAGAAATCAGCCGAGAGTTAGATATCAAACCAATTCTGGGAGTTCGTGCCAAGCTAGATACTAAGGGAATAGGTAGATGGGGTAATTCTACAGGCGATCGCGCTAAGTTTGGTTTAACCATTACTGAGATCTTACAGATGGTAAGGCAATTAGAGGCAGCCCAGAGGTTAGATTGTTTACAACTATTACATTTCCATATAGGCTCACAAATCTCTGCCATCAAAGTAATCAAAAATGCGATCCGCGAAGCTAGTCAGATTTATGTACAGCTAGTTAAACTTGGTGCCAAGATGCAATATCTAGATGTAGGTGGAGGTCTAGCAGTAGATTACGACGGTTCAAAAACCAACTTCTACGCTTCCAAAAACTACAATATGCAAAATTATGCTAACGATATTGTGGCTCAGGTAAAAGATGCTTGCGACCAAGGTAATATTGCTGTCCCTACTTTGGTTAGTGAAAGTGGTAGAGCGATCGCTGCTCATCAATCAGTGTTGATCTTTGATGTCCTGGGTACTAGTATTGTGCCTTCTTCTGATGTCTTTTCTCCAGAAGCAGATGCACCTTTAATTATTCGCAATTTTTGGGAAACTTATCAATCAATTAACGAAACCAATTTTCAAGAAACCTACAATGATGCTATTCAATTTAAACAAGAAGCCTTGAGTTTATTTAACTTTGGCTATTTAAGTTTGGCTGAACGGGCCCAGGCAGAAGAACTATATTGGGCTTGTTGTTATAAAATTGCAGCAATTGTTGACCAATGTGATTATGTCCCCGATGAGTTGGAAGATTTGGCACAGATTATGGCATCTATTTATTATGCCAATCTTTCGATCTTTCAATCTGTCCCCGATGCTTGGGCAATTAAGCAACTTTTCCCAATTATGCCCATTCATCGCCTTGATGAAAAACCCACTGTAAGAGGTATTTTAGCCGATATTACTTGTGATAGCGATGGCAAAATTGATCGATTTATCAACCGCAAGGAAATCAAAAATGTCTTAGAGTTACATCCCTTAGTCGATCCGAGTCCTTACTATCTAGGGATGTTTTTGGTTGGTGCGTATCAAGAAGTTATGGGTAATTTACACAATCTCTTTGGGGATACTAATGTAGTGCATATTAGAATAACTCCCAATGGTTATCAGGTAGAGTCTGTTGTCAAGGGAGATACAGTTAGAGAAGCTTTAAGCTATGTACAATACGATAGTGAAGACTTACTGGAAACCATGCGTTGTCGTACTGAAGTCGCACTACAAAACCAACAAATAACTCTAGAAGAAGCTCAAAAACTGTTACAAAATTATGCT
>JAAUYG010125150.1_pt1 | contig 11675 bp, 9 predicted proteins | sample 7278091 | NCBI WGS metagenome assembly JAAUYG01 (sample SAMN14350201, study PRJNA611818) | marine sediment metagenome | isolation source: surface marine sediment (0.6m) | place: French Polynesia: Moorea | collected 2018-08 | reverse complement strand
GTAGTGGTAGTGGTAGTGGTAGTAGTAGTAGTAGTAGTAGTAGTAGTAGTAGTAGTAGTAGTAGTAGTAGTAGTAGTAGTAGTAGTAGTTTTGGAATTAGCAACGAGCATGAGCTAATATTCGCAATGTGCTTATACATGTATATTATCAACGCTTTTTTAATATTACCAACGCGCTTTAAACATGAGCAACGCGTTTTAATACTATCAAAGCGATTTGAACATTAGCAATGCGTTGTGAATGTTAGCAATGCGTTATAAACATTAGCAACGTGTTTTGAATGTTAGCAACGCGTTTTAAATATAAGCAACGTATTGCTAATACCGTATTAACGCGATGCTAATGCAACTTGGTGCTAATGTTAGCAACGCGCTTTAAACATTAGCAACGTGTTTTGAATATTAGCAATGTGTTTTGAAGATTAGCAACGCGTTGCAAATATCCGTAACGCGCTGCTGATATTCAAAACACGTTGCTAATATTCAAAACACGTTGCACGTTTAAAACGAGTTGCTGATATTCACAGCGCATTGCTAATATTAAAAATGTCTTGCTAATATTTAAAACGCGCTGCGAATATTAGAACCGTGTTGTATTCGCAACGCGTTGCTAATTCCCCCAAAATAAATCGATAATATGTGGCCAGTATCAGCCACCGTATGAACCTTAAGATTTGAAATGTTCTTTCTGCACTTCCAAGAGTTTATTCCGAAATCAGACCGTTTTAAAGTGTCCAAATAGGACTCCCAGACAGACGGGGGGGGGGGGGGGACGCTTAGGGTAAGAGAATAAATCTTTGGGCCATTTTAGTCCTATCTTGTAGCAACAAACCTTTACTAGGATTAAAAGTTTTTACCAGTTAACTGAGTATATGTGTGTCCCTACCCCACTTGGTGCCCAGCAATACCGGGCAGGCGGCGTGCAGTGTTTGGTAGTCAGTGTCCCCGCTCTGTTTCAGGTTGTACCAGAACACAGCGGCGTTCTGGAACAGAACAGCAACTGGACTCTGGATCTGTTGTGTACGTTGGGGAGCATTGGTAACGTCAATATTGTGTGAGAACACGTTACATGAATGATTGGATGAAAGAATGAATCAATGAATGAATGGGTGGATGATTCAGTCATTCAGTCAGTCAGCCAGTCAGTAAATCAACCAATCAGTTAATAGAATCACATCAACAATCAATCACAGTAGAACTAAAAGATATGTCCCACTTATTCCGCCACAATTTTAAACTCAAAGGTATGGTTTTAATGGTTTTAGTTACCAAGCTGCTCATCGTTGGATATTTATTGGACAATTGTTCTTAGGATCCTACTGCCTTAGCAAACTGGCAGCCGCTGTGCAGTTGCGCAAGCTGTGATATGTGTATTTTAAGAAAAGATCTTTTTATGTCTATAAATGTTTTTTACGTATTATCATTGTCATTTCTATACATCGCAATCATGTCGATAAATAGCCGTTGGTTGTTACTGTTGAACCTGTAATCGACGTTAAATAAATATTCACTTACTGACTGGCTGACTGACTGACTGACTTATTTGCTTGCTTACTTACTTACTTACTTACTTACAATCAATCAACCAAACCAATCAATCAATCAACCAATCAATCAATCATTCAATCAATAGATTTCTATTGCGCCATTCCACAACAGTGCTCGTGGCGCAGAATGAATGAATGAATCAATCAATCTATCAATCAATATCAATCACATGCACCAAACCAGGGTATATGCATGTACAATACCACTTATAAAGCCTGTTGCACATGTTTTAAAATCGCATGTGCTCTTACTATTCAAAGATCATTGTAATTTCAGTGTCGGTGAATAGCATTCGTGCTAAAGTTTTCCTTAAAGTCTTACTTAAAGATTAGGTTGAAATACGAAATAAGGCCGTGTTTGGTTCAAGATTTGATTTCCTTTACTTTCTGCTATTTGTACTTCAAACATTCGAAATAAGATATCCAACTAAATATTTCACATTCAACGGGAAACCGTTAGTCGGGTATATTATTCTAGATTTACCTTAACTGGTGTCACACTGAGCCCTGTCAGCGGAAATACGGTGGCGCCACCAGCCGGAACGCTGTTTAACTAACAACAAACGGAGGTAGACTGTGGTTAGATTAGATGTGTTTGTATATAAAGTATTTCTTTGATTAAATACGTAACTTATATAGTAACCACTAACGTACGTAGTAGCGGTACGTAGATTTTTTTTTTTACATTTTTCAGTTTCCAAAATCAGGCATATACAACCTAGGTACATGCTGACGACATTTACACCATTCGAATGGGCCTCTTAAAATCTATCATCACTTACATATATCATGAATGTGGCGATGCGGTCTCCCATAAATTTCCCTTCTACTGCGTTAAGTTTGAATCCCTGGCGAGTATCAAAAACACAAATATGTGACATTAATTTTCACTGCAAAATTTAGTATCAAGGTCTGTTGTGATGCATACTGGAGGCTGTGGGTTCGCTTCCGACCGGTGATTTAACTATTGACAACTGTAGTGACAAAAACTAAAATATTAATGCCACTAGAATAATTCCATACTAGAATCTTCACAATGAAAGATCTGAAGTGGATAAAGAAGTACTACGAGAAGCATTTAGTTGATGAAAGCCTACGAGATTTCGTGTTAAGACAAACATCGATGGGCAGAAATGGATTAAAGTACTCCTTAATTCTAGGCTGATGACTTAAAACAACACAAAAACAAAACGTGCAACACAGAATCAAACACATCCTTAATTCAATGTGATGACTTGACAAAAAACAATAACAAAAAAACATCATCATAGAATCAAACACATAGAGTTAAGAATTCTAAGTTAATGAAAAATATGTTGCACTATTAATAAAAGTGAAGAATAAACTAACTCCAGCATCCACTTCGATGGTAGCAATGTAGCTGGTATATGATATCTGGCCCTTACCGCACTGAAGTCATGGTGTGGTTCGTACATTCCCCCCATGCCGTACACTGACGTCTGCCACGTCTCCGCGTACCGACTACACTCCAGGCCTGTCACGTGACCTGCGCGCGCATCCAGCTCCCGCGCCAGCGTGACGTCATTCATCCAGCCTCTGGTAGGAGACAGGAGGGGAAGACCAGTCTGAAAACATCGACGCAGTGGGAACATATCCTGCTCTGCTGTTACACATATTCTGTTACTCGGGTGTTACACTCTGACCCGGCCTACCTGCAGTTAAACATTCATCTGTATATCCTTCCGTACACTTAACGCTACATTTCCACATGGGTCCTGCCACATCGCTACGCTTATACTACCCTACTGCCCCTTTGTTAAACTTACAACTGTCCTATACTGATATTAACCTTACAGCTGGCCTACCAAGTTGTTACATATTTCTATCTGGCTTACTCTGTCGCTACACTTACACATGCCCTTACACATACACTTATACACATCCCGTTATTATACTTATACATCTGACCTATCCTGTTGTTATGCTTAAACTGGGCCTATCCTGTTGTTAACCTTACGCATGGCCTATACCATGTTGTTAAACTTACACCTGGCCTATCCTTGACTTGGAAACCTTTCCGGCACTGTGACTAGGAGAGTCACTGTTTACAACTGACGCTGTCTTCATCTGGGTAAACACAGAGACACATTGTAACAGAAACACATGGTCAAAACCTGTTCTGATATACCTGGTAACAAGTAAACAGTGTCTAGTGTAAGCTAGTCCACAACGTATACCTTAAGGGTACGAGGGCTTCCTTCAAGCGGGTCGGTATCATCCTTCTCTACTTTTCTCCCTATGCTCTGTTCTGTTTTTATTTCAAAAGGTTTGCATACGCCTACCGGTACAAGATACTCACTTTTATATTAAACAATAGCCATTATACTTGTATAACATGCCACTGTTGGGGTGGTGAATCAAGGTCAGCAGAAGCAATAAGAGCGATTTGAGTATAAAAAAGAATCTATTCTTGGAATGTAGTACAATCTCATTCGAAGCGCTACTCTATAATGAAAGGCAGCTTTAGGTACAATAACTGTTATAAAAAAAGTTAGATTCCAGTCACCAAATGTACATTCCCAAATGTAAGAGTGCCCTTCGTTTCTTATAGGTTCTAGCAACAATCAAGTGTTCGGAGTTAGTCCTGCAGGCCGGCGTACCTCAGGCAGTGTGTTTTGGATGAGCCGCTGAGACTCTGTGTCAGAGAGGAAGTCATAGACCATATAGACCAGTGGCTGTCTCTGGATCGTCTCCCTCCTCCACACATTGTACTGGATACCGTGCCAAGTACACGTCAGCACGGGACGCCGGGGCTAGGGGGTAGGACGGCCCAGAGACAGATTATACCTCAACCCCTCTCAATGTAAACCAAATAAGTCACCCTTTGTAACAATATCTTGTGGCTCTCTGACTCAATGCATAGCTCATAGTTGTCTCTCATAAGTTTCTAAGTCCAAAACTTTATTGGGCAAAATAAGACTTAATATTGAGCTATGGTTTAATTTTATCGTGGCAAGGATGTTCACCTTTTATTATTTTAAATGAATACCACATTGAAACAATCAAAATGTTAAAACATCAACTCTTTATTTTGATAGTTTTAATTTTATTATCATAAAAAACGTCAAGTTTAAATAATCCACTGAACTAACCCCCCTGCCCCGGCACAGTGCCAGATAGTTCCCCCACCAGGGCGGGCGACTGGGGATCCCGAACCCATCGTCTGGATCATACACCTGGACACTCTCCCCTTGGTCTGGAGTGAGGGTCTCCAGAGACATGGAAGACTTCACCCAGGGAAACCATAGAGCCAGCTCGTCTAGTGTCATCGTTTCTGGGGGCATAGGTCACCATGGAAACGTTACAGAGCAGAATCAGATGTTGCTTCCTACCTTTACACGTCGAGGATTCAAACTTTTGTAATTAGAAGTTTTACCATAAAACCTAGAAAATTAATAATCTGACTAGAACTAAGTGAGGAAAAATAATGCAGGAGAAAATGGCCTGTGGAGAGATAAGCGGGGGAGCATAGTTAGATAAGCTGGAAAGAAATAATCTGAGACACCTCGTGAAAATATTAATAGAAGGCACCATATTACCTGATTCCTCATCTCCATCCTCCTCTTCGTCCTCAGCCTCCTCCTCATCGTCAGTCCATAGAAATTCAGGTTCGTTCGCCTCTTTCTGTTGTGAATAAGATTTTCAATGTTTTCAAAATATCCCACGATGATAGGCACGAATAGTGGTATCTTCTCCCCATTCAATTGGCCAAAGAAAGGCTAATCTAGTGCAAGATCACGTTAGCATTGACCATAGGTGATCGTAAATCTGGAGTTCCACTGTGGTAATAGCAGTAACAGTAGACGCAGTGGCAACAACATCAGTAGCAATAGCAGCAGCAGTAGCAATGGCAGCAACAACAGCAGCAGTAGTAATAGCATTAGTAGCAGTAGCATCAGTAAACAGTGGGAGCAGCAGTAGCAGCAGCAGCAGCAGCAGCAGCAGCAGCAGTAGTAGTAGTAGTAGTAGTAGTAGTAGTAGTAGTAGTAGTAGGTCGTCAATCTATCCTTGATACTGTTTACTGCTATATGGGGCTCTATATCTATAGCTAAGCAGTTTGAATTTTCTGAACCGTGTCATACCTGTCCTCTCTCTGCCACCCCCCTCAGCCTGTCTAGCTGACAGCTGAGTTCCGTCTCTGTGTCCTGTACCAGGTCCTGTGACCTGTCTAGCCAGGCCAGTGCCAGGTCATACCGGCCTGTGTGGAGGGCGGCCAGGGCCAGGTTACGGCAGTCCTGGGCCCCCAGCCCCGGGGCCTGGGCTGCCGGTCCCGGCCCCAGCCCGCCCTGCTGCAGGGAGGAGGCAGGCACGGAGTACGTCTCCTGGAGCCGGAGTATGGCAGTGTGGCTCTCCAGTAGGTCGGAGGTCCTGGGCACCAGGGCCTGCCACGGCAGGGTGGCCTCCATGTGGAGCTCTGAGAGAGATGAGACTGGGTCAACTGACAGAAAGCGTCCTGGAAGGCACCCATAGCAGTAAATACCACTTTATATCACGTAAATACAACGTAATATCAGGTAACATGTGTTACAGATGAAGCAGCAGATATATTATAATAATGTTATCGCACTTGTTCAGCAATTTATTTTTGTATGGACTCACCACTGTTGTGCCTGACTCGCCAGCTCGCCCAGCCTGCAGTGCTACTGCTGCTGCTTCTCTTCCTTCTACCAAATAACTCCTCCTCCTACTGTTGTTGTTGTTGCTGCTGTTCCTCCTCCTCCCCCTCCTCCTCCTCCTACTACTACTACCCCTACTCCTCCTCCTACTACTACTACTACTATTCCTCCTCCTCCTCCTCCTCCTCCTCCTACTACTACTACTACTACTACTACTACTACTACTACTACTACTAATAATAATAATAATAATAATAATAATATACAGCAAATAACGTATCTTGGCAAGAAGGACAGTTGAAACGCCTTTCCTACCGTAGAACGTGTTGAAGTCGGACACGAGGTACTGTACGTGTGCCCAGGGTCCAGTGAACCTGTGTAGGAGGTCCAGCTGCACTAGAGGGTGGGACAGGCCGCTGGGACTGGGGACCAGGGATTCCCGGACGCTGGGGGTGTGGAGTTAAGAGGGGAGACTGTGACAGGATTAAATAACATGGAACACAAACCTCTGCCGCACTCAATGGCCAGCCGTGATACTACTCTTCACATTTGCTTTGAAGAGAAAAACGTAATACTTTACCATATGTTTACTACGCTAGTAGCAATCAAAAACTCACGGCTAATCTGTAGCTTGCCAGAAAACATCCCCACATTTTGTTAAGACTTCTTAAGTTCAAAACTTTTTTTTATCTTAAGTGTGGAAAGTAGACGAAGGTTACATGCCAAAGTAAATATATTGGAGATTAGTGCTCCTTTCTAGAATTAAAAGTTATAAAGTGGCTGCTATTTACATATAGCAGATACTTCAAATATACCTTCTGAGCGTCTGCAGCCGTTTCATCTGACCCTCCACATACACACGCGTCAGGTTCAGCATCTGGACTTCCGCCTGCGCCATGTCAGCCAAGCGAGGTATGGAGGACACGCAGTCGGCGCGAATGCCGAGCTGCAAGGACGCCAACGTCAAAACCACTCCGGCCAGATACTCTCGCATTATCATTACAGCTAATCTATCAGTCGGGTTTCTAGACTTTTAGAAGTCACATCGTCCCTTAACAGACCAGTTCCTAGTCGCTTGTTACACTTGAGGTACAATATTCCAGCCTTGCCTCACAATGTCGGCAGCCATGTTTGAAGTTTACTTTCCACGTGTGACGTCACATCCGGTATATTAGCTGTACGCTAGCTAAAGATATATCAGAGATTCTTTCAGGAGACACACTCATAGTCACAGTCAGTATAACTGTGAATAAAGTACAAACTACTCCAGCTATGTAGTTTTGTTTTGTATCCTACATCTACAGCTGCCTTCGTCATAACTATTACGTAACACCCATGCGGCCGGTGACATAAATTCCATCCGAACCGGTTAACTTTCCATCACCCCGGTTCCCCCATAGTGCTGATAGAAAACATCTGGTTTGCCTGCAGATATTGACGGGCGCCTTCCCTCGAGTTTGAATTGCAAATTAACGACACATGATGTCGTTGACAGTAATAATGACTGCCTTGTCTACTGTTGCAATAGCGTGCGCTGTAATAGCTTTCACTACATGTGCGTATGAATATCTGATTGGATCTGGCTGTCAAAGCTGAGCTATATAGTTTTATGAGATATCATAAACGTTGATGGCCTTCATTACTTCCTTTTGACACGTTACACATAATGTAGCATTCTGAAGTATAGTGAGTATGGCCATTCCTGGTATGGCACTGACTAAAGAAATGTAACCGTGGGGAGGTTATTAATATTAATGCATGCAAATCGGTTTGACACGTTTGACAGCAGCGGAAGACCGTTCACAGCATGTAGTTCACTGTCGAGCAGTTTCTCACGCGAGCACGCTGGCAACGCCACGCTTGAAGTTTGCAACTTGGTCTCGCTCTTTACATGACGTTTCGGACTGATCTAGTACATGCATTATTGTTCGCATGAACCATCGTCTGCTGTTTTGCCTAACAAAGCACAGTGGAATCTCGTGATTAACTTCAGATGGCTACTGCATGACTGAGGCAATACGAAAATGACATTAAGCCGTATTTGACAGCATTTTTTTTCCTTTTCGAGACAAAACACTGAAATACTGACATGAATGGTTTTGGTGCAAGGTAGTCTGCTACTTTTTCGGGGATCTCGTTACTTCTGAGCTGGGCATCAAGGGTGGCTTAACGGTGTGATGAAGACTTCGACTTTGTAGAGAGTTACAAGAAAGATGCATGTCAAGGAATAGAATTACTAATTGAGTAACCTAACATTGAAAAAACGTTCCACACAGGGAGATTCAAAACGTGTGAGCATCCCGATTACTAGGAAGTACTTCTCGGTGCCCAAACGCCCCAGGGTCACTTTAGTAGTACCTCTAGTAGGTCACATCGTCAGGAGGAACAAGTAGTTTTAATTTATTACTAGATGTGTAAGGCGTAGCTCTACATGTTTGATATCCTGAAACTGCATGAGCTTTGTTTGATCGTGTTCTCAACATGCTCAAGTTTTTGTCTAATTAGTCTACAATACGGCCCGGTATTAGTCTATTGGTTTGTAACAAGTCCAGATATTGGTCTGAATGGCTTCATCAAATTTTTGTTTTCCACATTATTAAAACACAATCAACCCTTCCTCCGGTGTGAAGTATGAGAATAAGAATAAAGAATTATTATCGATTATAATAAAATTGTAGACATTAGCGCCTGCGCTCTTTAATGACACGAAAAATAGATATATACAGATGAAAATGGTTTATGTCATAAAACATTTCAGAATACGTTTTAAAATATTAGGGTTTTTTTCATAAAACACATGGACACGATGGTCCTGACCATAACCTTATCAAGTCCTTAAAACTATTCAAGGTCGGGGCACATTTTATATGAGATGGTACATTGTTCCAAACATGCGCTCCATGGCATCTAAAATACTTTCTCCCTCACGTTATAGAGTTAAAATTTGGTAATAAAAGAGAATTCTGGTCTCTCTGAAATTATACTCGCTGTCACACTTCGTAAAATGATTACACATGAATACAGCTAACAATTAACATCCAGGGTACTTGCCATATTTAGTCAGTGCAAATCGACCAGCCCCACCCAGCAGTCACAGGGCTTCCTCCACCTTGGGCTTTTCTACAAGATGTAACTTGAAGTTGTGACTTGGATTTACAGTCTTCATTTGGACATAATCTTCTGGTCGATCCTATCTTGACCCACATTTCAGATTATACCTGTTTTGGCAACTATATGACCTTTTAGTTTTGATGTGCCGTTAAACATTGATATCCTCCTCCTCCTCCACCGTTTCCTTTATCAAGGAATACACTGAAGCCATAACTTGTAAGTTAATCGACATTTATTGATAAATGGTGAGATGCAAAAACCGAGAGTACACGTGATACATTAAAAAACACCAATGAGTACATGAGTACATAAACCCTTGACCAGTTATCCGCAGATGGTTCTAGAGTCACTGTGTGGTGGCTCTGTCAGTCAGTGCGGGGCTGGGAGTCTGGAACGGATAAATGATGGAAGCCTGTTCGTTGTGATGTCCACAAATGTCTCACATGTCATTGTCCCACAAGACACTGCTGTCACACCCTCTCAGTGTCACATTGTTATATACCAGAATACGCCCATCCCTCGGTTGTCACATGCCCTGTTGTAGAGTACATGGTCGGATAAACATCTGATTGTATTCATGGATCCATTTGTTGGCCACTGAAAAAGAGTGAAGTAACAGAATGAAGCATCACAGAATTCTCTGTCTCGGCGTCGTACTAATAGCAAAGTAAAATAATAATAATAATAATAATAATAATAATAATAATAATAATAATAATAATAATAATAATAATAATAATAATCATAATCATAGTAGTAGTAGTAGTAGTAGTAGTAGTAGTAGTAGTAGTAGTAGTAGTAGTAGTAGTAGTAGTAGTAGCACCAGCATATTATCAGCATTTACATTATTTTTTTATTTATTATTATTATTATTTTAAGAAGAAGAAGAAGAAGAAGAAGAAGAAGAAGAAGAAGAAGAAGAAGAAGAAGAAGAAGAAGAAGAAATATATTTCCTCTGTATTTTTCTTCACACACAGTCACACTCTCACCCCATTTCTCCCCCAGCAGTACAGGGCAGGCAGCGTGTAGGGTTCCTGTGTCCTGCTCCCCAGATCGCCGGTAGTTGTACCACAGGACGGCAGAGTTCCGGACAGGCCGGACGTACACTCCTAGCTTGGGAAACACGGTAGCTCCGCCCATTTCCACGTCACTCAGCTACGTAACCAAGACAACAGTACTAACGGTTCAATCCCATAATACAACGGGGTTATAAATGAACCCTTGTATATTCTTAACATCCATATATTCCAATATTGCATATATTTTATACCTCACACCCACACGGTTACATGTCTAAAATATACATGTGTACTTTTTATACTTTAAATAAATTGTTGCATGTCATGCTTTAAACTCCTAAATATAAGTGGTTAACAAACCTGACATATAGTATGACATGCTTAATAATTTCAAATGTAGATGCTGAAATGAGGCGAGGAAAAAAAGATGTCTTTTGGTGCCACAAAGTGCGAAGGAAATTTACCGGAGCGAAAATATTGTCTGTTTTAACAATAGTCATATGTCATATAGTCATATAGTCATATGAGGTTAGTGATCATGGTTAGTGATGGTTAGTGAGGTTAGTGATCATAGCGAGAAATATTGAATTTTTGAGTACAAGATACAGTACGTATAACCGCCAAAGACACGTCTTGGTTCTACGTTTCTCTCAGTGCAATAAAACACGTTTCTGTATTTTCCCACTGTTGTAATAAACCTAAGTAGTAAGTACGTACGTAAATCATAAACGTGGCCATCCTATCCCCACTCAGCAAAATCTCCAATGGCTGAGAGCTGCGTGTCGCGCGGTGCTGGGAGAAACCGAACCATAGATAACCTTCAGCGGACAGTAACTTTGCTGACATGATGATAGTTAACACGCAGTAGTTACGTACAGTGTTTACGTTGCTGTGTCACTGCTCTTCTCTACGAGTAAGTAGCTGGTACGTGGGAAATGCATGTGAAAAAAACAGACACCTTGCATAACGATGGAGACTTCCTGACAAGGCAGCGGCGCATGGCTTCTTTAAACGCAAGACTTGACGTGTCACTTACCTCATCATGGTCATAATGTGGAGCGTACTGTCCTCCTACGCCGTAGTTAGCCACCTGGAAGTAGACGGGTCAGGTAGTTCAGGGTCTATTAACGATAGTAACAGTAGATTTCTACTTCCTTCCATCCTTCCTTTTGTTTGTATTATAGCTCTCTCTTTTTCACAAAAGTAATTAAACACGGAATAACGCAAGTTTTTTTTTTTTCTGGGGGGGGGGGGGGGGGGGTTTATTAAGGCACGACGGGCAAAAATTTCAACGGTGTTTAAAATAAAAATTTTTAAAAAACAAAAAAACGACAATTTAAATTTTTATAAAATTTTATTAAT